>ENA-OQBV01000565-OQBV01000565.1-human-gut-metagenome-genome-assembly--contig:-NODE-565-length-20704-cov-2.945813_pt1 | contig 20704 bp, 20 predicted proteins | sample MGYA00242750_ERZ504559 | MGnify/ENA primary metagenome ERZ504559 (study PRJEB26092, sample SAMD00036230) | human gut metagenome | host: Homo sapiens | study: EMG produced TPA metagenomics assembly of... | reverse complement strand
CAGAAGATCAAATTTGGAGCGGAAGCAGAAGAAACAACTGGATAAAGCGCTAGCGAAAGAAATCTTACACCGGAAAGTCGCTCAAAACAAATACCAATATTGTATTGACTGTAACAGATGAGAGGGATGCAGTCGTATCCAGAACGGTTAGCATCACTTTCCAGCCAAAAGTATACTGGGGCAAGAGCAACAAGACACAGTTGGAAAATGCAGACATCCTGGCGCTGGAAGGATCTGCTCTTGCCGGCGGAAGAGGACGCAGTTTTACAGTAAATGCCGGAGCAGGTGAGAAGATCGTGTATGCAATCCCTACATCATTTGGAACTCCGACTTTTAATGTCGGTGGATTTGACGGCGGATTTACAAAAGCGCAGACATTGGAGTTTACCAACGCATCCGGATATAAGCAGAGCTATGACGTATGGATGTCTGTAAACGCAGGACTGGGGTCTACAGCAGTCACAGTAAAATAAGGAGGTTTGAAAGATGGCACAGAGCATTGAAGGTGGTGTTGTAATCGTCAACACCTTATCCACAAAGAATAACGGAAATTACCCACTGGTCATGGCAGAGAGCGTGCAGCTTGAGGAAGGAAAAACTGTAGAGCAGAAGATCAGGGAACTGGAAGCAGGAGCAGGAAACGAGGTTATCTCAAACGAAGAAATTGACAATTTATTCAAATAATAAAGGAGAATCAGGATTATGGCAAAATTTTTAGATCTGAATGGATTATCACATGCGATTGACAAAATCAAGGAATGGGCAGACGGTGCATTTCGAAAAAAGCTGATAAGGTGCTTTCTACAGAGGTTACCTACAACGGAAAAACATTGGACGAAGCAATCAAGAGCGGAGAATTTAAAGGTGAAAAAGGAGAGCAAGGAGCTGTTGGACCGCAAGGACCAGCCGGTACTGCCGGAACACAGGGACCACAGGGAATTCAGGGACCTGCTGGGCCAGCGGGAGAAGCATTTAAAATCGCAAAAACTTATGAATCTGTAGATGCCATGAATAAAGGGTTTGCGACAGATGAAGTAAAAGAGGGACAGTTTGTCATGATCGATACCGGTAACGTAGAAGATGAAGACAATGCAAAATTGTATGTGAAAGGAAAAGAAGCATATTCTTACATTACAGACTTATCGGGTTCTACTGGATTAACCGGACCGAAAGGGGAGCAGGGGCTCCAGGGAATTCAGGGGCCTGCTGGTGAGAGAGGTCCGCAGGGGCTTCAAGGTCCTGCTGGAGAAAAAGGAGAAAAGGGAGAGCCGGGCGCTGCCGGTCCTCAAGGGCCTGCTGGGGAAAGAGGACCGGCTGGACCACAGGGACCTGCGGGATCTGATGCAAATGTAGAAAGCATTTCAAACTCAGAGATTGATTCATTGTTTACCGCGTAAAGTGGGGTGATTAAATGAAATATTTAAGTTGGACAGGGCTACAACATTTTTATGACAAATATATTAAAAGTGTGAATGATCAGTTGAAGGATGTTAAGAGTGCCCTATCATCCTTTGTAGAGAAAAAGATATTGTGGATAATTTGACGTCACAGGCAGGTGATGCACCACTGAGTGCAAATATGGGCCGAGAGTTAAGCGAAGACATGAGTGTAGAGACGGAATGGAAGATTTATAACGAAAATAACTGGGAACTAAAATATCGGAAAAGCGGATACAAACGGTATCAGGTAAGAGTGATTTATACAGACAAAAATGGATCGCACGATAACAAAGACAGACTAATTATGCGTGGATGCCCATTTACTCCAGATGGAGACCAAAGGTTAGTGATGTTAATGAATGTTGCACAGCAAATTGTAGGAACGGGAAATATACAATTCAGAACAAACAGAAACGTTACATTGTCTGCAGAAGAATATAACAATCCTGTTACGTATGAGTGTTATGGAGAGGTAATCGTGCAATAAGAGAGAGTCTGTACACATTTTATTTTACAATTCGAATACAGGAAGGAAAGTGAGGATATGAAGAAAATGAATTATGCAGAACCAATTATTGATGTTTATAATGCGATTGTAGGAACGGTCGTTGCTGTTCTCTCGTACATCCTCGGAGAACATTGGATTTTATTTGTAGCATTTTTGCTTTTAAATATTGCTGATTGGCTAACAGGATGGATGAAGAGCAGAATGGCTAAGAAAGAAAATTCTGTTAAAGGATGGAAAGGCGTATTAAAGAAATTAGGGTACTGGTTGATGATTATGGTAGCATTTGGAGCAAGTGCAGTATTCATAGAAATAGGAAAGACTATCGGAGTAGATTTACAGGTTACAACATTACTTGGATGGTTTGTACTTGCAAGCTTGCTTATTAACGAGATTAGATCGATCTTGGAAAATTTTGTAGAAGCTGGATTAAATGTGCCAGTTGTTCTTATCAAAGGATTAGAAGTTGCAGATAAGTTGGTAAATAAAGACGATAATACTAAATAATGAATGTTTATGGAATGGGGGGTGGTTCCAATGTGTGTATAAATATAGAAACTCGTAAATAAGTAAAGAATAGATTATGGAGGTATTATTTTATGGCAAATTTAGAACAATTCATTCAAAATATGGTAAATATGTGTAATGACAATTCATATGGTTATCGTCTCGGAGGATGGGGGCCAAAGGATTACGATTGTGCAAGCTCCATCATAACAGCATTGCGAAATGCTGGATTTGATACTGGATCAGCTACATATACAGGGAATATGGCAGCAGAGCTTTGTGCGAGAGAATGGACAAGGCTGCCAGTTGGCACTTCATTGAACAGAGGAGATATTCTTCTAAATGAAGTGAATCATGTGGCATTATATGTAGGTAATAACCAGCTGGCTGAATTTTCTTCTGATTACGATGGAGCTTCAGGGGACAGCAGTGGAAAAGAAGCGAGTGTGCATGGGTATTATAATTTCCCGTGGGATTGTATTTTGAGATATAAAGGCAACACAGAAACGGAAGAAATTAAGAATGTACATTTATATGAATGGAACGGGGGAGATAATCAGCGGTGGAAGCTGATAAAGGACACAGATGGATTCTGTGAAATGCAGTGCAAAGGAAATGGTCTGTTTTTGGATGTACATGAAGGTAAAGATGAGAATGGACAGAATGTTGTAGCCTATAAAAGGAATGGAACAAATGCTCAGAAATGGAAGATAATTCCAGTAAATGATTCAATATTAGGGAATTTTGCGTTTGAACTCGCTCCGAAAATCAATACAAATAAGCGTTTGGATGTGTTTGGAAATGGAGTAGACAACCATACAAATATCGATATTTATGATACAAATGGTTCAGATGCGCAGCGTTTTTACATGAGACCAATCGGAGAGGGCTATTATCAGATTATCAATATCAACAGTTTAAAATCTGTTGATGGAGGCGGAATCTTATAATAATGAAAAGAGAGCTTGGAAACGGGCTCTCTTTTATTGTGCGACATCGCACGGAAAGGAGAAGAAATATGAGTATTTGTCGTGGAGTAGCAGGAAACAGAGGGAGAAATCCGGCAGGTATCTTTATCCATAATGACGCCGGAAGTAAGAACGCCAACGCAGCGTTTTACAGAAATTGGCTGCAGACACATCCCTTGGAAAATGGATTTGCGCACTATTATGTAGCACAGGACGGAATCTTACAGGCGGAGGATGACTGGAATTGTGCATGGCACTGTGGAGACGCCAGCGGAAATCTGAATTATCTGAGTATCGAAGTATGCCAGAGTATGGGTGATCTGGATGTATTTAAAGCAAACGAGGAAAAAGCATTGCAGTTGGCGGCACAGAAGTGTAAGCAGTATGGAATCACACCAAGCACAAGCACGATCAGATTGCACCAGGAGGTGTATGCCACATCATGCCCTCACAGATCTGTAGAGATTCATGGCGGCAGAGAAGCTACGAAGTCCTACTTTATCAAGCGGATTAAGGAGTATATGGCCGGCAATGTCACGCCACCAACTTACGTATCTGGTGGACAAACACAGGCTCAATCTCCACAGAAACAGCCGGAAGTAGTATTTACTTACGCTGTCAAGCTGGAGGACGGACGCATCTTGCCGTTTGTACGGAATCTCACGGATTTTGCCGGAATCCAGGGCAAGCGCATCACGGATGTAGCTATTAAGGTAGACAAAGGATCCGTGAAATACAGAGTCCACGTGATTGGCAGGGGGTGGCTGCCTTATGTGACCGGATGCAACTGGAATGATCACAACAATGGTTATGCAGGTACCGGACAGCCGATTGACGCAATCGAGGTGTACTACAATACTCCAGCGGATTATGCGGCAAAATACGGCTACCAGAAAGCGCAGTACCGTGTCAGCCCTGTAAATGGAGCTTACTGGTCATGGCAGTACGATAATGAGACCGGAAACGGGCAGGACGGATATGCTGGAGCGTTCGGACAGGCAATCGATAGATTCCAGTTGTTCTAATAAAATCCCCTCGGAGATCAGCTCTCTGAGGGGGTGAATATTGTATCAATCTTATTGAATAAAAACATTCTATTTACAACACACTTACAACAAAAATGCCAACAAAGCCCGTAAAACCGTTCATAAATCTTAAGCATTTTTTAAGATTTGCTTTTGGATTTTTTTAAGAAAATACCAGTATCATCGTTTCCAGGAGGTAGACAGAATATGAAAACTGAAACAATTACTGTAATTATCCCATGCTTTAATGAAGAGGAGGCTCTGCCTGTATATTATCAGGCAATGCAGCCCGTTATGAAGCAAATGGAGAATATTGACTTTGAACTGTTAGTTATCGACGATGGATCCACTGATCATACACTGCTGGAAATGAAAGCGCTGCACCAAAAAGATCCTCGCTGCAAATACTTTTCTTTTTCCCGTAATTTTGGAAAAGAAGCAGCCATTTATGCCGGTCTTTCCAATGCCGGCGGAGATTATGTTGCAGTCATGGATGTAGATCTGCAGGATCCGCCGTCACTGCTGCCGAAGATGTACAAAATTCTGTTAGAAGAGGAGTATGACAGCGTGGCAACCAGACGTTCTGACCGGGCCGGAGAGACAAAGTGGTCTTTAAGAAAACTGTTTGTATATTCCATGGAAGGAATCACCGGATTTTCTGTGGCGCCATTGTCACTGGCATCTGTACTGGGACTTTTGTTCTGTCTGGTTTCTTTTGTCATGATCATCGTGATCATCGTACGGACCTTGATCTGGGGAGACCCTGTATCCGGATGGCCTTCTCTTGCCTGCATCATCTTTATGGTAAGTGGCGTGCAGCTTTTATGTACCGGAATTGTAGGACAGTACCTGTCTAAGACATATCTGGAGACAAAACACCGGCCGATTTTTATTTTAAAAGATTCCAGCGAAGAGGAAACGAGGACACACTATGAATACGAACACTAAATGCAAACAATGGCGGATGCCTTTTCTTTTGATTCTTTTCACTTTGTTTTTCTGCTGGTTATTTTGCGGGAGATATGGTGTATTCGGCTCAAAAGTAGACTGGATCAGCCAGCACAGCGTATTTCCGGATTATTTCCGACAGCAGTTTTATGACACCGGAGACTTCTTCCCGGAATTTGCAGCGGGCATCGGAGGAGGACAGAACATTTATAACTTTGCCTACTATGGACTGTACAGTCCTGTTTTTTTGTTGTCCTATCGCTTCCTTTTGTGAAAATGAGCGATTATCTGATTGCAGCATCCTTCACCTGCCTTGCATCAGCAGTTGTATTGCTTTACTTCTGGCTCATAAAAAGAGGGTTTTCCCAGACTGTCAGCTTTCTGACTGCACTGTTGTTTTTGCTGTCAGCACCTATGATTTTTCAGTCCTACAACCAGATTATGTTTGTCAATTATATGCCGTTTCTGTGTATGGCTCTTTGGGGTGTGGATTCTTTCCTGGAAAAAGGAAAACCGCTTCTCTATTTATCCGGTGTATTTTTGATGATCATGACCAGCTTCTACTTCAGTATCGGCGGAATTCTGGTCCTGATTTTATACGGACTGCACCGATACTTTATGCTGCAGGATTCGCTTGGAAAGAAAATCCGGTTTCTGATTTTCTCAGAGACGGAATCCGGTTTTTAGGTCCGATCCTGACCGCGATTCTTTTAAGCGCCTTCTTTTTAGTCCCAACCGCAATGGCTTTGCACGGCGGAAGAGAAGGGGAAACAACACCGACAGATCTTTCCCTTTTTTATTCCTACAGTAAAATTATCCTCGATCCTTTATCATCCTTATGCAATCGGACTGACCACACTGATCCTGACCGTTTTGATCGCCGGACTTGCCTGGAAGAGAAGAGGAGAACGGATCCTGATCTGGAGCACGATCCTGATTCTGACGATTCCGTTCTTTTCTTATCTGCTCAATGGCGGACTGTACATCCGGGACAAGGTTCTGATTCCGTTTCTTCCGGTTTTATGCTATCTGATCGCCTGCTATATGCAAAAACAACAGGAAGAAGCTCGCCCGCTCTGGCGCGGACTTCTGCCTTATATTCTGACGATCATACTGATATTTACCGGAAACACAGAATCCATGCCGTCCTTCAGCCGATTCTTACTTGCTCTGGACGTCGTCATCATGGCGGGATGCTACCTGCTCTTTTATGAATTGACTCGTTTCAGGATTCGGACAAACAGAAAATCCCTTCGCACCGGAAGTGTTTTGTGCCTTTTGATCCCGCCAATCCTGTTCCTTGGAATCTACGATCAGTCTTTCCAGACACAGGCAGACACGATGCTGGATTCCGGTTTTTATCAGAAAATAGCGGATTATGAAACGAAAAAAGCAACCGAATTTATCACGCGAAAACAAGAGTTTTACCGCATGGAACAAATCGGTACCCCAAAAGAAGAGTTTGCCGATCTCAATCGCATCTGGAGCACCGGACAGTACAGCAGCTCTGTGTATTCTTCTGTATATAATGCAGATTATCAGGAATTTCGGACAAAGACGTTTGAACTGGAAGAGCCCTATCGGAATTTTCTAATGCAGTCTGTTTCCAGAAATCCTGTCTATCAACGGTTTATGGGCATCAAATATCTGATCACCCAGGAGGATGTTCCCGGCTATCAATGGGACTGTACAATCGGAAATACGAAAGTTCTGAAAAATGACAATGTATCACCAATTGCCTATGCAACGAACCGGCTGCTAAATAAACAGACCTATGATACATTACCGTTTCCGTACAATCAGACTACACTTTTAGATTATGCTGTAGTAGAAAAAGGCGGACAAAAAGAGACTCCGGATTCTGACAGTCTGAAGATCACATCCGGAACAATGACGCTTCCGGCTCTCCAAAAGACCGGAAACACTCTGACACAAACAGACGAAACCATAACGGCAGTATTAAAACAGACTGAGATTCTTCATTTAAATCTTGCAGACTTATTTCCGAACTGGAATGAGAACGGACAAAATGAGCAGGAGCATGTTTTATTCCTGCAATTTCATGTAAAAAACAAGAAGCCATCTTCTGACGTACCCATCACACTGGAAAAAGAACGGAATAAATTAAGTGCCAGATCACACATTTACTATAACCACAACACAACATTTACGTATGCGGTTCCATTGGAAAAAGGGCAGCAGCAGATCTCCCTCACCCTTGGAAAAGGAAGCTACCAGCTTTCCGATCTGCAGCTTTCTCTGGGAACCTGGCAGGACCCGGCTTCAAACGAAACACTATATCAGTCTGAATTTCACGCGGATAAAAATGCTTCCAAAGGCAATCAGCTCAAGGGAACGATCCAGGTTGATCAAAAAAGTTATTTTATCACAACCATTCCTTATGACTCTCATTTTGAAGTCCTGGTGGATGGCAAGAACGTATCTTATGAAAAAGTAAATACTGCATTCCTGGGCTTTCCTCTGAAACAGGGAAAACACAAAATTGAAATTTCCTACCATGCACCAGGCGCGGCTGCCGGAAAACTCCTGTCATTTGCAGGAATTTTAATCTGTTTGTTTCATCTCATTTCCGGCTTTCAGCATTCGAAACAGACGTCTCGCCGCATTGAGATATAATTCCTCGGCCTGTTCCAGTGCCGCATGCAGTTCCATTGGGGCATTGACTGTAGTCAGAATCGAATCGATTCCTGAATCGTAGATTCTTTCTGCCCCCTGTCCCATGGAGCCAACAATGGCCACTGCCGGAATCCCGTACTTTTTGCTGTGCATCCCGACACCATGCAGTACCTTTCCAAACGCAGACTGCCAGTCTGTGCGCCCTTCTCCTGTAACCACAAGAGATACACCCTGAAGCCTGCTGTCAAAATCAACCAGATCCAGAACCGTTTCAATCCCGGATTTCAGCACCGCATTTAAAAAGACCACCAGTGCGGCCCCCAAACCGCCGGCTGCACCTGCTCCCGGAATTTCATTGACATCCACCCCAAACTCTCTCAAAAGAACATCCCGGTAATGGAGCATTCCCTCCTCAAGCCTTGCTAAACTCTCCGGGGTTCCTCCCTTTTGTGGACCGAATGTATAGGTTGCTCCATTTTCCCCACAGAGCGGATTATTGACATCACACATGACTGTGAATTTTGTCTTTGCAACTCTTGAATCCAGACCGGAAACATCAATTTCAGAAATTTTACCCAGATTTTCCCCGCATCCCTGCAAGATCTCGCCATTTTCATCCAGAAAACGAACTCCCAAGGCGCACATACATCCCATTCCTCCGTCATTCGTCGCCGATCCTCCGATTGCGATCGAAATATCCCGAAAACCACGATCCAATGCATCCAGGATCATTTCTCCGGTTCCATAGGTAGTGTTTTTCAGGATCTCGTTCCGGTTCTGTCAACAGTGGAAGACCGGATGCTGCCGCCATTTCCATGACTGCACGTTCTTCATCCAGTTTTCCGTAAAAGCAGTCTGTTTTTTTCCAGAGAGGCCCGCACACCACAAGTGGAATCCGCTGCCCCTGAACTGCAGACAATACAGCATCCGTTGTACCTTCGCCTCCGTCTGCAGTCTCAATACTGGTACAGGTGCAATCCGGAAAGGATTCTTTTGCTGCTGTCGTAAGCAGTTCTGCAATACGCGCAGAAGATAACGTTCCTTTAAAAGAATCTGATGCAAATAAAAATTTCATAGTGAGAAGCCTCCCTTTTTCATCTTGTATTTTTCCCTAATGAAGGAAGAGTGACAGTATAAAGATCTCAAGCATACCGGAAAGACCAAGCACGAGCGTTGCCATTGTCTGTGTTTTGTATCCTTTTTCCGGAGTCATCGCGCCGAAATTGGTAACTACCCAGAAATAGGAATCATTTGCATGAGATACTGTCATAGCTCCAGCCCCGATTGCCATTACCGCAAGCGTTGCCCGTATCGGGGAATCCAGTCCCAGAACCGGCAGGCAGGATAGGAGCTACGATTCCTGCTGTTGTCGTAAGTGCAACTGTTGAAGATCCCTGTGCACTCTTCAAAATCGCTGCAAGGATAAACGGGAAGAAAATACCTATTGTCTCCAGCAATTCTGCATTTTGTGTAATATAATCAATCATACTTGTAGAAGCGATCACTTTTCCCAACACACCGCCTGCAGCTGTTACAAATAAGATTGGTCCAACGGTTTTTAATGTTTCATTCGTCAAATCATAAAATTTATCGATTCTCCTTGCAACCCACAAGCTGAATCACACCGAAAATGGTGCCAACTGCAAGGGCAATAATCGGCGTTCCCAAAAACTTCAAAATGTCATTTGCAGTTCCTGACCAGCCTGCCATTGATGCAATAGAGCTTGCTCCCATCAAAAGAATCGGTATGAGAATCGGTGCAAGTGCAATAAATCCATTTGGAAGTTTTCCGTATTCAGCAACCAGCTCTTCGTAAGATTTCTTTACATCATTACAGTTTGCTTCATCATCAGCTGTTACCTTTTTCCCGATGTATTTTGCATAAAAATATCCAGCAATCAGAGGAAATACAGAACATAATGCTCCAATTCCCATAACCATCAGTAAATTATCTCCAATCCCCAGTGTCGATGCCGCAGCAATCGGCCCCGGTGTCGGCGGAATGAATACATGCGAGATATACAAACCGCAGGAGAGTGCGATGGACATTGCAACGGATGACACACCGGTACGATTTACCAATGCTTTTCGGATTGGATTCAAAATAACAAATCCAGAATCACAGAATACCGGAATGGAAACAACCCATCCCATCAGTTCCATAGCCAACTCCGGATGGTTTTTTCCAACCAGATGGATGACCATGTCTGCAAGTTTCAATGCAGCTCCGGTCTCTTCCAGAATGCTTCCGATTAATGCTCCAAGAATAATAACGATGCCAATACTGGTGAATGTACCGGAAAATCCGGCTCCAATCACTGTTGCCAGACCACTGGTAACAGTTCCGTCCGATGCGGTCTGGTCGACCAGCGGAATTCCTGCCACCAATCCCAGAATCAAAGAAACACCCATAATCGATAAGAACGGATGAATCTTAAATTTGGAAATAGCTACAATCATGAATACAATTGCAACAATAAAAGCGATGATAAGTGGAAATCCTGTCATATTAAAGCCCCCTTTGTTTTTTTTGCTTTTATTTAATTGTATTCATTGTAGCAGAATATTTTTCAAAAATTCAGAATACTTCAACCAAAACTTTCTCCATATTTTGTGTTTCACGCACAAAACATGTGTTCTATAATTTTAAGTATAAATACAAACAGATCAGCATCCATGTATCGTCCATTGAACGCTGATGGTCCAGACGCAGAACCTCTCTTATTTTATTATAACGGTAGGTAAACGTATTCTTATGCATAAAGCACTGCCGCGCTGCATTTTGGATATTGAAATTATTCTGAATCAGACTTCCCACAATTTCAATATAATTTTTTCGAAAGTCTTCCGGAAGTTTCTGTGCAAACACATTAAAAATCTGCTGTAATTCCTGTCTTGGAATGCAAGAGGTGATATATTCTCCTATAAAATCATAAAAATAAAACGCCTGATGTTCTCCAAAAATGTGAGTTTCCAGCCATTTGCAATGCTGATACGAATAATAATACTGAGAAAAGCTGGTCTGAAAGGTTCCAACGTAGAATGTACAGCAAATCTCTTCTTCCCGCATCCATTTCAACGTACTTTTCAAATAGTCGGCAAGCAAAAATTTATAATCTGAAAAAAGATGTTCCCCTTTTAGTGTTTTGAAGATCAAAATATATCGATCTTCCATCTGAAAACTGATATCCTGCGTAAGATGTTCCCGTCCGTTCTTGATTGAATGTAAGAAAGCCTCCTGATCTGAAGCGGACTGCAGATGACAAAGAATTGGAATTCGGATCAAATCCTCCCGGTAATTCAATTCTGCTGCCAGCTTTTGTATATCCTGTGGCGCACGATATTGCTTTTGCGTCAACATCTCCATGAAACGGTCCTTCCTTGTCTGTCTTCGAAACGCCTGCATTTTCTGATTTTCATATTTGATCAGCGTTTCTATCGCCATCTTGATAATGAGTGCGATCGGTCGTATCTCCTCTGGATTTCCCGTCACGCCTACCACGCCTTCCCGTTTTCCCTCAATCTCGATTATCATATTGATCCCGCTTAATACTCCCGGGTATTCATTGTCATTTTCAGTGACCATGATATCCGTTGTTCCATGCACGATCTGCCATGCAACTTCGTGAAATTTCCCGATTCGCTCCGGATTACGGCTCGCGATGATCACACCCTGTTCATTCATAATATTGACATTATAACTGGTGTATTTTGTAACCTGTTCGATTAGTTTTTCCGCCAGTGAATTCTCCAGCATCCTATCCAGCCTTCCTTTCCATTGTTTCTTAAATTGTAACAAGATTCCTGAGAAACTTCCAGTTTTTCAATCCGTATTTTTTTGATTGACATCTGTTCTGTCCTCATTTTATAATGAGAAAAATACAGTTTCCATTTTGTATTTTAGATGTCATCCAAAGGAAAGGAGTCAGAGTGTTATATATCATTATACCGATTGTAGTACTGTTACTTATTTTCTTATTTGCAGGCTATGTAAAGGCTCCGCCGAATAAAGCGGCGATCATTACTGGGCTGTCAAAAAATCCAAGAGTTCTGCTTGGAAAATCAGGCTTTAAAGTACCATTTTTTGAACGTGTTGACTGGCTGGAAGTCGGACAGATCAACATCAATGTTGTAACAGAAGATTATATTCCGACCAAAGATTTTATCAATATCAAAGTCGATGCCATTGCCCAGGTAGCAATGGAAGTTTCCAACAATCAGGTGTCTCCCGTTGCCATGCGAAACTTTCTGAACCGGAAGGCAGATGATGTACGATCTATGATCACTGAATCTTTACAGGGAAATCTTCGTGAGATCATCGGAACCATGGATTTAAAGAGCATTTGTCAGGACAAGGCAAAATTCAGTCAGGAAGTCAAACAAAATGCCGAACAGGATATGAAAGAACTGGGAATCCGCATTCTTTCTTTCAACGTCCAGAACGTCAACGACAAAGACGGACTGATCGATGATCTTGGAATCGATAACCGCGAAACAATTCGTAAGACTGCACGGGTTGCAAAAGCAAATGCGGATCGTGATGTAGAAGTTGCATCTGCAGAAGCGGCAAACAAGGCCAGTGAAGCAAAAGTGGCGGCAGAACTTGCCATTGCACAGCGTAACAATGATCTGGAGATCCGCAAAGCCGAATTAAAAATTGGGGAAGACACAAAAAGAGCAGAAGCGGATGCCGCATATGAGATTCAGAAGCAGACCTCCCGAAAAACGGTAGAAATCCGGGAACAGGAAGCAGATATTGCCCGCCGGGAAAAAGAAATTGAACTACAGACAAAAGAAGCCGAAGTTGCTGAGAAAAAGCTGGATGCTGAGATCCGTAAAAAAGCAGAAGCAGACAAATATGCAGAAATGCAGAATGCAGATGCGGAATTATACCGCCGCCAGAAAGATGCCGAGGCACAGCAGTACGAAGCAGAGAAAGAAGCTGCGGCCATCCGTGCGAAAGGTCTGGCAGAAGCAGAAGCCATCCGGAAAAAAGGTCTGGCAGAAGCAGAAGCTCTGGACAAAAAGGCAGAAGCTATGAAAAAATACGGACAGGCAGCAATTCTGGAAATGATCGTAGGAGTTCTTCCGGATATTGCAAAAAGTGTGGCAGAACCATTATCTGCGATTGATAAAGTCACGGTAATTGGCGGAAACAGCGACGGGGTATCTGACCTTGCAGGAAATGTACCGATCATCATGGGGAAAGTCATGGAATCCGTAAAAGAAGCGACCGGAATCGATATGAACGAAATCATCCGTGCAGAAACTTTTGAAGGAAAAACAACAAAAAACATCAACTTTACAGGACTGGATCAGGTAGGAGAAGAGATTGCACAAGGTGCTGCTCAATCCGTATCTGAGACATTGCAGGAGACGGAATAGACACAAAAGATACAAGGGATTTGGATGACAGAAAGGAAAGGGCTTTGTGAAGGTACAAAGCCTTTTTAATTTCAGAAAAGATACGCGGAACAGCAATCGGTGATAAGTTTGATGCAGTGCAAAATATAACACTTTCCTCTTATCTTTATGGAATTTTTGATATATAATGGTGTTGGTAATTTATAAAATTCAGGTTAGGGGGGATACTGTGGATTCAGCAGTAAAAAGAAACAGATATGAAATAGACATGTGTAACGGTACCGTTTTGGATAAGTTGATTTCATTTTCCATTCCTTTGATGTTATCAGGAATTTTACAACTTTTATTCAATGCCGTAGACATCATTGTGGTTGGAAGATTTACAGGAAGTCAGGCATTGGCAGCAGTTGGATCAACAACTGCTTTGATCAACGTATTTACGAATTTGTTTATCGGAGTTTCACTTGGAGCAAATGTTCTGGCCGCGCGCTTCTATGCGTCAGGTCAGGAAAAGAAGATGTCAGAGACTGTACATACCGCAATTACATTCGCTTTGACCAGCGGAATTGTAATGGTTTTTGTCGGTTTGTTCTTCTCAAGGACCGCTTTGGAACTTATGGATACGCCTGCAGATGTAATTGAACAATCTGCTCTGTATATGCGGATTTATTTTGCCGGAATGCCGTTTTTTATGCTCTACAATTATGGAGCTGCCATTCTCCGTGCAGTAGGAGATACGAAACGTCCGCTTTTTTTCTTGATGATTGCGGGCGTAACAAATGCATTGCTGAATATGTTTTTAGTCATCGTTCTGCATCTTGGAGTTGCAGGAGTCGCGATTGCGACCGTAATCGCACAGATGATTTCCTGTATGTTAGTGCTTCGGTGTCTCTACAGGTCAGACAGCAGCTATCAATTCAGATTTTCTAGGATGGGATTGAAATGGATTTATTTAAAGCAGATTTTTCAGGTAGGAATTCCGGCCGGAATCCAAAGTACGGTGATCAATTTTTCGAATGTCCTTTTGCAATCCTCTGTAAATTCATTCGGTTCTGTGGCAATGGCTGGATATACTGCTGCCAACAATATTTTTGGATTTTTGTTTGCATCCGTAAATTCCATCACACAGGCCTGCATGAGCTTTACCAGTCAGAATTACAGTGTTGGAAAGTGGAAACGAATGGATAAAATTCTTCGAAACTGTATCCTTTTGTCGGTAGCAGTCTCAATTGTTATGGGAGGCGGATCCTATCTGATGGGGCCGCAGCTTTTGCGGGTTTACACATCGGATGCAGCAGTAATACAATGCGGCATGGAGATTCTCCTGTATACGACAGTGACTTATTTTATGTGCGGACTGATGGATCTGTTTCCGGGAGCACTGCGCGGCATGGGATTTTCAGCAGTTCCAATGCTCCTGTCTGTAATCGGAACAGTAGGAACCAGGATTGTCTGGATATTTTGGGTATTCCCAAAACATCGTTCTTTAGATGTACTTTTTATTTCCTACCCTGCATCATGGTTTCTTACCATTGTATTACAAGTAATCTGCTACTGTTTTGTGCGGAGAAAGCTCAAAAAAGCCATCGTGACGGCTAAAATCTGAGAATTCTTATTCCGCTGAAAAGTCATCGTGATTGAATTTGAAGGAGAAAAGAAATGTCAAGTATATATGACAGAACCGATATTTATGATTTGTTAGAAGATCAAACCCATTGGAGTGCCTATAAAAAACATTGGAAAACGTTGTTACAAGGAAAGAATGTTCATTCTTTTTTAGACGTTAGTATTGGATCAGGAAGTGTAACGTTGCCGTTATGTGAGTTGGGTGTTCAACTTGCAGGTTCCGATTTGAGCGAAGAAATGATAAGAAAATGCAAAGAAAAAGCTTCTGCGGCAGGATATGAGATTGAATTAAAGAGTTGTGATTTTAGGAAGCTTTCTTGCTGGGAAGGCAAACAATTTGACTGTGTTGCCAGTACGGGAAATTCATTGCCGCATGTAAATAATGATGATGTACTTACAGCTTTAGAGCAAATGAATTCGTTGGTAAAAAAGGCGGATATTTATATCTGGATACTAGAAATTGGGAAAAAATTTTGAATGAAAAAGAAGATTCTATCTGTATAATCCCGTTTTTGCAAAGAAATGCAGAGTCAATTTGGTTCAAGTCTGGGATTATAGTTCTGAAGACACTATAACTTTTAATCTTTTAATATACAATTTGAAAAAGAGAATCAAATAGTTCAAAGAGAAATAATTTGAAGAAAAATATTATCCAATCAAGAAAGAGATGATTCTAAGTAAACTGAAGATGATGGGTTATACGAATATTTCTGTGTATTGTTTCCCATCATATTTCAAAATGCCAGAATTCGAACTGGTTGACTGGTACTGTATTATGGCAAAAAAGAATGATTAAAATTAAAGTCTTGTGTGGTAGAAATATTTTGAATAAAGCTTGGAAGCATTTTTTATCTAGGAGGAACAGGTATTGGTATTGCTGTCATTGATAGTCCATTGCTTGTTGACCATACAGAAATCAAAGATAACCTGAAATTCTATCAATCTTACTCCGATGAAAACCAGATTGCCCGTATACAAGGTGTGGCAACGGCAAAAGAGTAAAAGGTGACGTGGAATTAAACAACGCTATTCGAAAAGCAAGAGAAAACAATATCGAAGTATTATGTCTGATTCCCAAAAATAAAATAAACAAATTCCAGAGTCTGACAAGAATCTCCTATACAGATGTAACCGACTTCAATAATTATATGCCCTATGATTCTGCCATAACACCTTTTGGAAGCGTGTATGTTCCAACCGCTAAAAGTACACATGCATCTAATTGCGGAAAAGAGAATTATACCTATAGCTGTTGGGGCGGAATGAGTTCCATCGTACCTTATGTTGCAGGTATGTACGCTCTGGCATGTCAGGCAGATGATTCGATCACTTTCGATGAATTTTACAAGCTGGCCAGTGAAACAGCCTATCGTTCAGAGTATACTTTTGCAACGTACGGAATGCAGGAGTATCGGATCATCAATCCTGGCGGAATCATAGAAGAACTGACTGAGAATGATGAGAAAAGTTAGGTATAGGCTTTTGTGCGGATCTTTGTTACAATATAATCAACAGAGAAGGGGTGTGAATAACATGGGTGAAGAAAAGAAACGCCTTCCGGTAGGATTGGAAAATTTTGAGCAGATTATAAAAGATAACTATTATTATGTAGATAAAACAGGATTGATTTCTGAACTGATCCGTAATGGTGGAATGGTAAATCTCTTTACCAGACCAAGGCGCTTTGGAAAAACTTTAAATATGAGTATGCTGGAGTACTTTTTTTCCATAGAGGGAGATAAAAGTATTTTTGATGGTTTGGAAATTTTAAAAGATCAGAAGCTGTGCGACGAATATATGGGAAAATATCCTGTGATCTCTGTTTCCCTGAAAGGAATCAATGCAGCTGCTTATGAGGGCGCTTTTGATTTTGCTGTGCAGATTATGCAGAGAGCGGCAGAAGCGTTTCAGTTTCTTTGCGATAGTGAATGCTTGAGCGAACATGATAAAGAGGCTTACAAAAAGCTTTTGGACAGTAACATGAGTGAGGCTGTTTTTTGCAGCGGACTAAGAAGGCTGTCGGAATTGCTGGCGAAGCATTACGGCACAAAAGTGATCCTGCTGATTGATGAATATGACGTTCCGTTGGCAAAAGCCTTTGCAAATGGATACTATGACCAGATGGTATTTCTGATCCGCAATCTGTTGGAACAGGCGTTAAAAACAAATAGCAGTCTGAAGCTTGCAGTGCTGACCGGATGTATGCGTATCTCGAAAGAAAGTATCTTTACAGGACTTAATAATTTTACAACCTTTACGATCGCAGATGTCGATTTTGATGAATATTTTGGATTTACAGATCAGGAGGTACGTGACCTTTTAACGTATTATGAATGTGCGGATAAGTATGAAAGTATCAAAGAATGGTATGATGGATACCGCTTTGGAAACGTGGACGTATATTGTCCATGGGATGTAGTTTCCTATCTTCGAAGTCTGCGTACAAACAGAGAAGCAATTCCTCAGAATTACTGGATCAATACAAGTAGCAATGCAGAAGTGAAGGAATTTATCCGGCAGTCAAAAAATCTGACCACAAAGAGGGAGATTGAGCGTTTGATGGCCGGGGAGAGTATCACAAAAACCATTCATCCGGAACTGACTTATAAGGAAATGTATGAGTCCATTGAGAATATCTGGAGTGTACTGTTTGCAACCGGGTATTTAACGCAGTCCGGTCAGGTGGATGCGAGAAAGTTTAAGCTACGGATCCCAAATTTGGAAATTCGGGATATTTTTAAAACCCAGATTATGGAATATTTCAAAGAAAGTGTTGCAAAAGACGGGGATATGCTTGGCAGATTTTGTAAGGCACTGAAAAACGGAGAGGAAAAGAAGGTTGAAGATATTTTTGAAAGTTACCTGAAAAAGACCATCAGTATCCGGGACACCTTTGTAAGAAAGGAAATGAAAGAAAACTTTTATCATGGTATTCTGCTTGGAATTTTGGGTATCAAAGAAGAATGGGGAGTCTTTTCCAATCAGGAAACCGGAGAAGGCTACAGCGATATCCTGATAGAAACAGAGAACAGTGAAACTGCAATTTTGATCGAAGTGAAATATGCAGGTGACGGAAACCTGGATGTTGCCTGTGAAAGAGCTTTAAAGCAGGTAGAGGAAAGAAAGTATGATGAGGAACTTAGGGAAAACGGAGTGGACAAAATTTTGAAATATGGGATTGCGTGTTATATGAAACGGTGTAAGGTAAAACTGGCAGAGGAATCCTACATCGAAACATAATCAGATGCCAGAAAAACGGAGCTGTGAGAATGCAGTTTCGTTTTTTTGGCATGGATAGGCGGGAATTGATGTGAACAGTAACGAGTTTATATTTGACATTCCTATATCTGAGAAAGATTTGCTTGAACTCCTTCCGCAAAAAGTATATAATATGGCGGGTTAACGTGCTGTTTCAGAATGTATTCTGCTGCTTCATATTATAGTATTGAATAATGTTATGCAGTGCTATGTATTTTATGCAAGACCATGAAAATGGTGTATAATTATGCATAGTGCTGCACAGTAGAAAAAAAGTAAATTTGTTACGCAAGGGCAAAAACGAGGTGAAAAAACGCTACTGAAACTCATAAAAAAACAGCATATTTTTCGTGAAAAATCGGAAGAGAAAAAGAAGGTTAATTTTTTGTATATATTAAACAAAAAATGAAAGGAGAAACATGAAGAAAACTAGCTTTAAATGATGAAATATTACTAAAAATCGAGAAGCCGGCCCGGTATATCGGGAACGAAGTGAACTCGGTGATGAAAACAAAATGAGGTGGATATCCGTTTTGCCATGTGCTTTCCGGACGTCTATGAAATCGGTATGTCCCATCTTGGAATTCAGATATTTATACGATATGTTCAACCACAGAGCGGATGTATGGTGTGAACGTGTCTATTCTCCATGGACGGATTTGGACGAGATTATGAGAAAACAGAATATCCCATTGTTTGCATTAGAGTCTCAGGATCCTATCAAAGAATTTGATTTTCTTGGGATTACAATTCAATATGAGATGTGTTACACGAACATTTTACAGGTGCTTGACTTAAGCCAGATTCCACTGTTTGCAAAAGATCGTGGAAATGATGATCCGATTGTCATTGGCGGTGGTCCGTGTACATACAATCCGGAGCCTTTAGCAGACTTTTTTGATATTTTCTATATCGGGGAAGGCGAGACCGTTTACAATGAACTGTTGGACGCTTATAAGGAGTGGAAAGCTTCCGGCGCACCTAGAAAAGAGTTTTTGGAGCGTGCAGCAGAGATTCCGGGACTTTATGTGCCGGCTTTTTATGATGTGACTTACAATGAAGATGGAACAATTGCATCTTTTGAGCCGAACAACGTACATGCAAAACGTACGATTGAAAAACAGATGGTGCTGGATATCACAAATACTTACTATCCGGAGAAACCGGTCGTGCCATTTATCAAAGTGACACAGGACCGTGTTGTACTGGAGATTCAAAGAGGTTGTATTCGCGGATGTCGTTTCTGTCAGGCGGGTATGCTTTATCGCCCGACGCGTGAACGAGATTTGGAGAGACTAAAAAAATATGCGTATCAGATGCTAAAAAGCACTGGACATGAGGAGATTTCTTTGAGTTCATTAAGCTCCAGTGATTATTCACAGCTCCAGGGAATTGTAAATTTTCTGATTGATGAATTTAAGGGAAAAGGGATTAACGTATCACTTCCATCGCTTCGTATCGATGCCTTTTCGCTGGATGTTATGAGTAAAGTACAGGATGTTCGAAAGAGCAGTCTGACATTTGCACCGGAAGCAGGATCTCAAAGATTACGCGATGTTATCAATAAAGGGCTCACCGAGGAGATTATCTTAGAAGGTGCCGGACAGGCATTTGAGGGCGGATGGACTCGTGTAAAATTATACTTTATGCTCGGACTGCCAACCGAGACGGAAGAAGATATGAAGGAAATTGCTCATCTCGCAGAAAAAGTAGCAAGACGCTATTACGAAATTCCGAAAGATCAAAGAAATGGAAAATGTCAGATTGTGGCAAGTACTTCATTCTTTATTCCGAAGCCATTCACTCCATTTCAGTGGGCAAAAATGTGCAACAAGGAAGATTACATTCAAAAAGCACATATCGTAAATAACGAGATGAAAGCACAACTCAATAAAAAAAGCTTGAAATATAACTGGCATGAAGCGGATGTCACAGTTCTGGAAGGAGTATTTGCCCGTGGAGACAGGCGTGTCGGCAAAGCACTTTTGGAGGCGTACCGACTTGGTTGTCTATATGATTCCTGGAGTGAACATTTCCGGAATGACCTTTGGCTTCAGGCATTTGAAAATACGGGAGTAGATATCGCTTTCTATAATTTGAGAGAGCGTGATCTGGATGAAATCCTGCCGTGGGATTTTATCAATATCGGAGTGACAAAGAAATTCCTGCAACGTGAATGGAAAAATGCATTGGAAGGAAAGGTTACACCAAACTGCCGGATGCAGTGTTCCGGATGTGGCGCGGCAATCTATGGAGGAGGTGTTTGTTTTGAAGGCAAGAATTAAATTTCGTAAATATGGGGGTGATGAAATTCATCGGACATTTGGATATTATGCGTTTCTTTCAAAAGTAATGCGCCGTGCGGATATTCCGATGCGTTTACAGGTGGATACAGCCCACATATGATCATGTCCTTTGCCAGTCCGG
>ENA-OQBV01000564-OQBV01000564.1-human-gut-metagenome-genome-assembly--contig:-NODE-564-length-20709-cov-4.561850_pt1 | contig 20709 bp, 17 predicted proteins | sample MGYA00242750_ERZ504559 | MGnify/ENA primary metagenome ERZ504559 (study PRJEB26092, sample SAMD00036230) | human gut metagenome | host: Homo sapiens | study: EMG produced TPA metagenomics assembly of... | reverse complement strand
CCCTGGAGGACGGCACCGCCTACACCTACCTGGTGGACGCCCACTGGTCGCTGGAGCTCAAGAGGACCTACACCTTCGTGAACCTCGCCGACCCCGAGCTCGCCATCGAGTGGCCGATCCCGCTGGAGGAGGCCACCGTCTCCGAGGCCGACCTCAACCATCCGATGCTGAGGGACGTCGTCCCCATGGCGCCGAAGCGCACCCTCGTCACCGGCTGCAACGGCCAGCTGGGCCGCGCGGTGCGCGCGCTCGCCGAGGAGCGCGGCGTGGCGAAGGACTTCGACTTCTGCGACATCGAAACCTTCGACATGTCCGACCCCGACGCCTACGCGCAGTACGACTGGTCGCTCTACGGCACCGTCATCAACTGCGGCGCCTACACGGCGGTCGACAGGGCGGAGACCCCCGAGGGCCGCGTGACCGCCTGGAAGGCCAACGCGACGGGCCCGGCCCTCCTCGCCCGCACCTGCGCCGGGCACGGGGTCACCCTGGTCCACGTGTCCTCCGACTACGTCTTCGACGGCACCGCCGAGGTGCACGACGAGGAGGAGCCCCTCAGCCCGCTCTCCGTCTACGGCCAGACCAAGGCCGCCGGCGACATCGCCGTGGCGGGGTGCCCGCGCCACTACATCATGCGCAGCTCCTGGGTCATCGGCGAGGGGCACAACTTCGTGAAGACCATGAAGGGCCTGTCCGACCGCGTCGCCGACCCCGACGACAAACTCACGCAGGTCACGGTCGTCGACGACCAGCTGGGCCGCCTGACCTTCACGCGCGACATGGCCGCCGCCATCTTCCACGTGCTGGGGACGCACGCCCCCTACGGCACCTATAACTGCACCGGCTCCGGTGCGGTCAAGTCCTGGGCGGACATCGCCCGCGCCGTCTTCGAGGCAGCCAACGGCAACGGGGAGAAGGTCGTGCCGGTCAGCACTGCCGACTACTACGCCGGCGCCGTCGGCCCCATCGCCCCGCGCCCGGTCCACTCCGCGCTCGACCTTTCCAGGCTCGAGTCGGTCGGCTTCCACATGCCCGACTGGGAGGAAGAGCTAAAACTTCATTTTGATTAGATGCCTTTAGTACATTGTTTGCATTCTTAAAATCAGTGAGAATGCAAACAATGCCATGGGCATTTATGCCATTTTGCCAAGTTGCACCAGGAATTTTTTGGATGGTTTTCAATGCATTTTAAACTTGCAAATTTGATTTTTAACGGATCTGATGCGATGTTGCAGTATCCATTGCTTTGCTATAGGGCAACGGAGGGTCTTGTTATTCCAACTTCGAATGGCGCTATTGAAATCATGAAATCGACCAATGTTGATTTCACAACATATTTTAATGCGCTATCCATTTATAAGTGGCGAAAATACACTACTGCAAAGGCGTTTTATCTTCATATCGAGTATTGCGGCTCCGCCTTAACGCTTCAGCAGACGTATGCAAATAATTATTCTTGGATTCCTTCTACAATTGATGGCTCTGCGGTTAGTTTGCAACGATCCGATGAATGGAGTACGGCTGAAATCGAACTCTCCCTTTGTGAGGGAGAGATTCTGCACGCTTTTAATATCAGTACTGAAGGCCCTGTTAATATTCGGAATGCGTATTATTATTGCGATTGTGAAGAACTGGATATTCATCCAGTTGAGCTAGCGCTTGCAACTACTACGTTTAAAAAAGAAGACTATATTGTCCGTAACGTATCTCTTTTACAAAAGAACATTATTGATTCTGATGAAGAGATTGCTGATCATTTCCACGTACACATTATTGATAATGGCCGTTCGCTGAATAGTGCAAACCTGGATTCATCGCGTGTTACTGTTCATCCAAATCCTAATGTCGGCGGGTCTGGTGGTTTTGCTCGGGGGATGATTGAGTCACTTGAGCAGAATCCTAAAGCGACTCATGTTCTCCTGATGGACGATGATGTCGAGGTTCTTCCCGAGAGTTTTATCCGCACTTTCAACCTGCTCTCTCTTCTCAAAGAAGAATATGCTGAGGCCTTTTTATCGGGTGCCATGATGAGCTTGGAAGAGCCCAATTTGCGTACCGAGGATTTAGGGTTCTTTACTGCTAAGGGAACTTTTTCTCCCCTTAAGCCTGCAGGCTATATGACCTCACTTCATGATGTCGTTGAAACCGAGATATATAAGGCCCCAACTGGCCTTTATGAGGACACTGCCCAACAGTATGCTGGCTGGTGGTATTGCGTTATACCTACCGCAACGATTGAACGTGAGGGGTTGCCCTTGCCCTTATTTGTTCGTTCTGATGATGCTGAGTATGCGCTTCGTTGCAAACCCAAGTTCATGTCCATGAATGGTATTTGCGTTTGGCATAATTCCTTTAAGTTTAAGTATAGTGCTGCCGTGGAGCGTTATCAGGTAAGCCGAAATACGCTAATCAGTCAGGCGACAACTGGCGCTGCGCCTCTCTCTGATTTTCTTTATGAGATTCGTCGTGAAGTTGAGCTCGACTTGAAGAAATTTAATTACGATGAAGCTGCTCTTGCCGTAAAAGGTCTTGAAGATTTTTTGAGAGGTCCGGAGTGGATTTCTCATCCTGTCGCTGAATCCCGTTTTATGGCGGCAAATCGTGAAAGGGAACAATTGATTCCCATCGAGCAGCTCATCCCTCAGGCACAAGAATTGGGTGTCGACTTGACGCAACTGACTTTTGGCAATTTGAGCCTTGGGGGCGACAGGTCTAGGCTGCAGGCATTTAAGGATTATCTGACCATTAATGGCCACCGTTTTGTTAACGACTCCGCTAAACGTAACGGTAGGGTTGCTGTTATTGATGCTGCGGGATGGGTTTATCCCGCAGGTAAAATCAGGGATGTTGACACGCTTATTGTGGTAGATATGCCTAATAAAAAGGGTGCCATTAGACATATGGATAAGAAGCGATTCAAAGAGGTTTGGAGTCGTTTTCGTAAAGCCGAGAAGGAATTCAAGCGAAACAAAGATAAGATTTATACCGAATACGCTTCGTATAGAGATGTCTTTACTTCGATCGATTTCTGGAAACAGTATTTGAAAGAGGCGTCGGAGTAGTCTTCATGTGAGTGGGTTTCAAGGTGGGACCCACTCATTCTTTTGTATCATATGAGTAATTGTGCTTCGTTCATTGTTTGTTGTTGCGAAGGTTAAGCCATGTCCTTGCTTTCTACTATTAAAAAGATCCTCCCTGGCTCATCCCGATCGTTGCATGCTATGCATGAGGATATGGACCGTCGTTTTGACGAGGTTTTCGCCCGTATTGAGCAGGCCGATAACGGTATCAATATGAATATCAATTACAAATTCGATACTCGGCTATTTCCAGAAATTGAATTGCTCAAGCAACGCCAACAAAGTCTGTCAGAACAAATGAGGCTTCGCTTTGAATTGTTAGCGCGACGTGCGTACCCCGATCTCACCCCTTTTGAGCTCCGTTGCAAAATCTTTGATGCATTGCCCGACGCCGAGGGTGATATTCGATTGATGCAGCAGGCAAACGCGGCGTTGATGAGTAAGCTAGACGCGATTTGTGCTGCCAATAATATTCAATACTGGCTTTCTTATGGTTCTCTTGTTGGCACCTTGTCTCGATCGGGTTTTATTCCTTGGGACGACGATATTGATATCTGCATGCTTAGGTCCGATGTGGATAAGCTCACTGCCGCTTTAAAAGACGACCCTGAATATCAAATCACTCTTGTATATGACTGGTTTGTAAAGTGCCGTCAAGTTCGCTTTTGTTCAACTAATTCGCTTATACCTTGTTTTGTGGACATTTCGATTTACGACCGTGCGGCCGAGAATTCCAAGCGCGCGAACGATCGACTTAGGCAACTCAGAATTGAGCTTATGGATTTCTTTGACAAAAATGAACATGAGTTTAGTTTTTGGAAAGATAATCCTTGGATGTTTCATCCCGACAGTGGTCTTAGCGTGCAGTGCGGGGATGTTGACTTGGAAGCTCAGAGAACAGTTGTTTCTTCTGCGGAGATTGATCTTGTCCAGAGCGTATTCGATTCGTTTAACGAAAAGGCTTATGCACTTGGTTTGTTGACCGATGAGCCTCATGGCGATTTTGCATACGCGATCGATAACGTTTTTGATGCCCCTAAGCGAAAAATAATTTGGGATCGCAACGATATTCTTCCCGTAAGAAAGCATCCGTTTGGCGGTTTCTCTTTTTCGGTTCCTGCGAAAGCGGAAAAGGTCGCTGACGCCTGTTATCCTGGATGGCCTTACATGCCTATGGACGTCTGCGGGCATGATCATTTTGCAAAGGATGTTTTGTCTGATCCTGATGTTCGCTCCGCGATGGCAAAGTTTGTCGTCGAATGTAATTAGTAGTTACAACGGCTTTGATTAAGGTATTTGAAATGCAGTTTAAACTTGCGAATGTTGTACTTAAAGTTGAAAAGCATGCAAAGGGTTTTCCCGAACTCTACTATCGCGTGCTCTCTGGTGATGCTTCGTATGATGACGACATTCATTCACTTCATATCAATGGAAACGTTGACTTTCTGACGTATGTAAATGGCTTATCTGCTGGCAAATGGCATCAGTATGCGTCTGTTGACAGCGTCGTCTTGCATATGGCTTTATTTGGCAGAGGCCGGGTTGTCGTTCATGGAGTGAGATCTGGCGAGCTGAATCCTGTCGAGCTTAAATCGAATCCTTTTGATGGCGATGAAGTTGATCCTTGCGTTATCGATATAGATATCGATACGACCGGCTACGACTTGATCGGTTTTAGGATTGAGAGTGATGGGGGCTATTCCGTAGACCTCTTGAACGCTTCCTATCTGGCTGATGTTCCTGAGGACTCAATTAACCCGATCAATCTTGCTCTTTCTACTACCACATTTAAGAATGAACGGTACATTCTCCCTAATATCGACCTCGTTAAAGCGGGCATCTCTCAAGAGGATGGTCCGATTCGCGACCACTTTCACATGTTTGTTGTCGACAATGGGAAGACGCTCGATTCTGCATCACTTTCCGATGAGCTGGTCACTGTGCTTCCGAATCCCAATACGGGCGGTTCGGGAGGATTCGCGCGTGGAATGGTGGCGGCTACTGAAACTCCTGGTCAGTTCACCCATGTCATCTTGATGGATGACGATGTCTCTATCATGCCCGAGAGTTTGATTCGTACGTACAATCTCCTCTCTCTCGCTAAGGGCAAATATAAGGATGCCTTTATTAACGGCGCCATGCTCTCAATGGAGGACCCTACTCGTCAGTTTGAGGATGTCTCGTATGTGGCGACTACCGGTGCTTATCGTCGCGTAAAAGATGATCTGAATGTCGGCAAGTTGCCTGATATCCTTGAAAACGAACGTACAAACGTCGAGGTTGATCAGGCTTATGGAGCCTGGTGGTATAGCTGTATTCCTGTGAAGGCTATCGAAAAGAACGGCCTTCCCATGCCCTTCTTCATCCGCTGCGACGATGTTGAGTTTGGCATGCGCAATAAGCCTGTCTATATGACTATGAATTGCATTTGCGTGTGGCATGCAAGCTTTGAGGGGCGTTTCCGCGCTTCGGTTGATTGCTACCAGTACTTCCGCAACTTCTTTGCCATGATTGCTCTCGATGATTGTGCTGACGAGAAGATGTTTGTCCTTCGTATTCAGCGAGGGGTACGTCAGAACTTGCGGGATATGGACTATCAGGCTGCCGAGTTTATTCTCGATGGCTTTGAGGATTATCTGCGTGGCCCTGAGTATCTCCAGAAGCTTGATGGTGCCGCGACGATGATCGGTAAGGGCAAGCTAAACGAAAAGCTGATTCCTGTTTCCGAGATGGACCCAGAGCTTCTACGCAAGGCCGGGGTCACGGAGCAGGTGCTCGCTAATGTTAATCTGGAATTCCATTCTTCGAAGTTTATGAAGTATTGGAGATCTATTCCTTACGATAAGCATTATCTTCCCGATGCGCTGCTGCGCGGGAAACCTGGCTATGTGGTAAAGAACGGCAGCTGTACGCTTGAGGGCAACTCGACGCGCTGCAAGACACTGGTCTTTCTTGATCCGACCCGCGAGAAGGGATCGGTCCGCACGATGGATCGAGCGCGGTTCAAGAGTATTCGTAGCCGAGAGCACGAATTGATGGCGCGATATCGTAAAGAATGCAAGAGCGTCAGGGGGGCATGGAAAGATGCTATGCCTTATATGACTTCGCGAGAGTTCTGGGAACAGTATTTAGGTCTTAAATAAGAAGAGGTCCGGCTTAAGTCCGGACCTCTTCTTATTTTGAATAGGTTTTATAGGCTTGTAGCTCCCATTGTTTTCGCTCGACCTTCGCAACCGAGTCGAGGATAAGCCCCGTTGCCAGGCTTAGCCCGCATAGGAACATAAACGCGACGGCGAGCATTGCGGTGGGGAAGCGAGGGACTAATCCGGTCTGGAAGTACTCTGCGACGATTGGCACACCAAGAGCGAGCCCAATGATGGCAAAGATGATCGCGATAAGACTGAAGAATTTGAGTGGACGATAATCTTTAAAGAGGGTTCCAATCATTGCGATGACCTTGATGCCGTCGCTGACCGTATTGAGTTTGGATTCAGAGCCCACAGGTCGATCTCGATACTCCACCGGCACGTCTTGAATGCGCCAGCGGTGGTCGACGGCATGGATGGAGAGCTCGGTTTCAATCTGGAAGCCCTCGCTCAAAACGGGGAAGGTCTTGACGAAAGGTTTGCTCATGGCTCGGTAGCCGGTCATCACGTCGTCAAAGCTGTAGCCGTAAATCCACTTGATCATGGCGCGAACAAGGTTGTTGCCAAACCCGTGAAAGGCTCGTCTATTCTCTTCGGCATAGGTGCCGTTTGAGAGGCGGTCGCCAACGGTCATATCGGCTTCGCCGTTAAGGATGGGCTCGCAAAGCGCCTTTGCCGCCTCGGCGGGGTAAGTGTCGTCTCCATCAACCATTAGATAGCATTCGGCGTCGACATCACGGAACATTTGGCGGCACACGTTGCCTTTGCCCTGTCTGGGCTCGTGGCGCACCGTGGCACCGTGCTGCTTGGCGATTTGCGAAGTGCCATCAGACGAGTTGTTGTCATATACAAAGACGGTTGCACCGGGTAACTCTCGATGAAAATCGTCGACAACTTTGCCAATCGTCAGCGCTTCGTTGTAGCAGGGGATTATGACGGCGGTATTCGAATAGTCCATGTAGGACCTCCTTTAATGAATCAACGGGTCGAAAGTATACCTATCGTCTGCCCCTTTGATTAGATATGGGTTAGTTCTCCAGATTTGTTGCGGTGAGTTATCGTCAACGTGGGAGGGCTATACTTTCCACTGTTATGTTTTACGAGACAAGGAGATGGTCCGTGGCTGACAACGTAGAGAGTCAGAAAGCGGTGGCTAAACCGGCCTCTCACGCTAAAAATGATTTTGAAAAGGACAAGTTCATTCTTAAGCAGCTTGTCACCAAAGATTTTAAAATCAAATATCGTCGCAGTGTTCTGGGTGTGGCATGGTCCGTGCTTAACCCGCTGCTGATGATGGTTGTTATGTCGATTGTGTTCTCGACAATCTTCGCGCAAGGTCGCAATGGTTCTATTACGCCCGAAATGTATCCGCTTTACTTGATTGTCGGTAACGTGACTTTCTCTGTCATGTCCGAGTCGACGAACCAAGCGCTTATGTCCATCATTTGGGCTTCCTCGCTGCTTAAGAAGGTCAAGGTGCACCGTTGGGTCTTTCCGGTGCAGAAGGTGCTGTTCTCGCTCGTTAACTTCGCCTTCTCTTTGGTTGCTGTCGCCTTGGTTATGCTTTGGTTCCACGTGCTTCCCACCTGGCATTTAATTCTGCTGCCGGTTTGCTTGCTCCTGCTTATGTGTTTCTGCATGGGCTTGGGCATGATGCTGTCTGCGCTGGCGGTTTTTTTCCGCGATGTTATGCACCTGTGGACCGTTGTTATCACGGCCTGGATGTATCTGACGCCGATTTTCTGGACGACCGACTTCATTAGCCAGATGGCACATTGGATTCAGGTGCTCGTGGTTGTCAATCCCATGTACAACTACCTTCAGTTTATGCGCGATATTTTCCTGTTTAACACCATGCCCTCTGCGCTTACCTTTGGGCTGTGTGTTGTTTGGGCTGTTCTTGCTCTTGCTATTGGCTACACCGTGTTTCATAAGACCGAGCACAAGTTTATTCTCTACATCTAAGGAGTGCTGTTCACGACTGAATCTGCTATTGATTACAGCAAGCAGCCCCTTGCTGTTGAGGTCAAAGACGTCACCATGATCTTTAACATGGCGTCCGAGTCGCTTACGAACCTCAAGGAGTACTTTATTAAGCTCGCCAAGCACGAGCTGTTCTTTGAGGAGTTCCGTGCGCTTAAGCACATTTCGTTTAATGTGCATCGCGGCGAGGTCGTTGGTCTTGTTGGTACTAATGGTTCCGGTAAGTCTACGATGCTCAAGATCATCGCTGGCGTTTTGGAGCCCAGCGAAGGCGAGGTTAAGGTCCACGGCAATATCGCGCCACTAATTGAGCTCGGTGCCGGCTTTGACCCGGAGCTTACCGCGCGTGAGAACATCTATCTGAACGGTGCGCTGCTTGGATATACCAAGGAGTTTATCGACGCTAGTTTTGGCGAGATTATTGAGTTCGCCGAGCTTAAAGACTTCGTTGACATGCCCTTGAAGAACTTCTCGTCGGGTATGGTCGCGCGTATCGCCTTTGCTATCGCCACGATTACCGAGCCCGATATTTTGATTGTTGATGAGACGCTTTCTGTTGGCGATGTCTTTTTCCAGCAGAAATGTGAGCGCCGTATTCAACACTTTATTGAGAGTGGCGACGTCACGGTCTTGTTCGTTTCTCACTCCATGGAGCAGGTTGAGCGTATTTGTCAGCGTGCCGTATGGATCGAGAAGGGTGACCTGCGCATGGATGGTCCCGTGGACGAGGTCTGCAAGGCGTACCACGATCAGTTCAAGTAGGTTATAATTTATTGGCCGTGTGAACTTGTGCCCGCTTGGACGCCCGGCTTTATGCTCCATTAGCTCAGTTGGATAGAGCAGGGGACTTCTAATCCCAAGGTCGACGGTTCGAATCCGCCATGGAGCACCAGAGAGTTTTTGAAGACCCGGTATAATGCCGGGTCTTTGCTTTTTGGGCATGTGGGCGTGCAGTGCTCCCTCAACAATAAGTCCGATGCAGCGATGCTGCACCGGACTTTCTACATCCCAGAATGGCTATCAGCCTTTGGCTGTTGGGCTTTTACGACTCCGTGGGCTCCACACCCAGCTCGTTGCGGACGAGCTCGAAGGCGGCGGCGATGGCCTTGTCCATGTCGTAGTACTTGTAGCCGCCCAGGCGACCGGCGAAGATCACGTCGCCCTCCTGCGCCGCCAGCTCCTCGTACTGCCTGTACAGGGCCTCGTTCTTGGCGTCGTTGATGGGGTAGTAGGGCTCGTCGCCGGGCTTCCAATCCGCCGGGTACTCGCGCGTGATGACGGTCTTCTCCTGCGTGCCGAACTCAAAGTGCTTGTGCTCGATGATGCGGGTGTAGGGGACCTCGCGCTCGGTGTAGTTGACCACGGCCACGCCCTGGTGGTCCTGCTCGTCGAGTGTCTCGGTCTCGAAGCGCAGGCTGCGGTACTCGAGTGTGCCCAGCTTAAAGTCGTAGAACGAGTCGATGGGGCCGCAGTAGATCGTCCTGGCGGCGATATCGGGCTCGGCGGCGGCCAGCTCCTTGTACTCCACGCCGCAGCGCACCTCGACGCCCTCGAGCATGTTGGCGACCATCTTGGTGTAGCCGCCCATGGGGATGCCCTGGTAGCGGTCGTTGAAGTAGTTGTTATCGTAGGTGAAGCGGCAGGGGAGGCGCTTTATGATGCTCGCGGGCAGGTCCTTGCAGTCGCGGCCCCACTGCTTCTCGGTGTAGCCCTTCACGAGCGTCTCGAAGATGTCGCGGCCGACGAGCGACAGCGCCTGCTCCTCGAGGTTTGTCGGCTCTCCGATGTTCTCGGCGGCCACCTGCTCGGCAATCTTGGCCTTGGCATCTGCCGGCGTGACGACGCCCGGCCACATCTTGGCGAAGGTGTTCATGCTGAAGGGCATGTTGTACATGTTGCCGTGGAAGTTGGCTACCGGCGAGTTGACGTAGTTGTTGAACTCGGCGAAGCGGTTGACGTAGCCCCAGACGTCCTTCATGGAGGTGTGGAAGATGTGCGCGCCGTAGCGGTGGACTTGGATGCCCTCGACGTCCTCGGTGTAGACGTTGCCGGCGATGTGGTCGCGGCGGTCGATGACCAGGACCGACTTGCCGGCGCGCTTGGCGGCATTGGCGAAGACGGCGCCCGAAAGGCCGGCACCGACGACGAGGTAATCGTACTGGGACATGGATATGCTCCTTTGTATGTCGATTGGACAGTTACTTTAGTTTAGGGACAAACATATCTGATGTCTTTGTCCCAGGGATTAGTGTAGCAGATGCTCTTTCAACAGCTCTAGCGCATGTGCGTAGCCCTTCAGGCCCTCGCCGGTGATGGTGGCGAAGCAGGCTAGGCGTGCATAGCTCACCTGGCGGAAGTCCTCGCGGGTCTCGACGGCGCTGATGTGGACCTCGACGGCGGGGATGGCGACGGCTTTGAGAGCGTCCAGGATGGCCACACTGGTGTGCGTGTAGGCTGCCGGGTTGATGACGATTCCGTCGACCTTGCCGTAGGCCTCCTGGATCTTGTCGACGATGCTGCCCTCGTGGTTGGACTGGAAAACCTCGACCTCGTCGAAGCCCTGTGCGGCGCCTGCTTCCTGGCAGATCTGCACTAAGCGGTCGTAGTTGTCGCTGCCATAGATGCCCGGCTCGCGAATGCCGAGCATGTTGAGGTTGGGGCCGTTGATGACGAGTGCTTTCATGGTTGCTTCCTTTGCGATTGGAAAACCACCACAAAGGCGCCTGTCCCCTTTGTGGTGGTTTTGGTTAGAGAGCGGGTGGGAGGGTGTCGAGGAGGGCTTGGGCGGTGTTGGCGGCGCAGTCGCGTGAGTCGATGATGTAGTCGGCCCAGGCGCGGTAGTGTGACATGCGCTGTTCAGCCAGCTTATCGATGCCGTCGCGTGCGGTGATGGGGCGGCCCTTGTGTGCGAGCTCATCGAGCTTACGGTTGAGCATCACGATCTGGCTGTTCTGGTGCAGCAGCGGGTAGTTCTCGTCGCGCGTTACCACGCCGCCGCCGGTGGAGAGCACCAGGCCGCTGCGCTTGGAGATGTCGGCCAGCGCCGCCGTCTCCTGCTTGCGGAAGGCCACCTCGCCGCGCTCGACGATAAAGTCGGCACAGGGCATGCCCAGACGCTCCTCGAGCGCGTGATCCAAGTCGATGTGCTCGCGACCCGTGAGCAGGGCGATCTGCTCGCCCACGCGGGTCTTGCCCGAACCCGGCATGCCGATCAGGGCAATGTTTTGCTCGCGGCGGGACAGACGCTCCGTTATGTCCAAGATGCGCTTGCGCGGGGTGACCTGGCCGGTATAGCGCTCAACGGCCTGCGCCGCCTGTGCCACAAGCATGAGCAGACCACCGATGCAGGGGATGCCGCGGCGCTCGGCCTCGAGCATCAGGCCCGTGCGAGCGGGGTTGTAGACAATGTCGATAACGCCTTCGAGCGCATCTAGCCCTTCGAGCGTGCAAGGCGCGTCGGGGCAGTGGGGGAACATGCCGGCAGGTGTGCAGTTGACGAGCAGGGCGGCGTCGGACTGCTGCGCGATGTTGTCGTAGTTGACTTCGCTCGTGCGGCCGACCGGCACGACGATGGCGCCCAGGTCGCCGAGCACCATGCTGGCAGTGGTGCCGGCGCCACCGGTGGCACCGAGCACGAGGGCCATCTTGCCGGCGACCTCAACGCCCAGCTCTTCGACTAGGCACTGAAAGCCGAAGTAGTCGGTGTTGTCGCCGCGCAGGCGGCCGTCGGGCAGGCGCGTGATGGTGTTGACGTTTCCCATACGCTCGGCGAGTGGACTCAGCTCGTCCAGGTATTCCATGACGGCGCGCTTGTAGGGGATGGTCACGTTGGTGCCCTCCCATTCGTCACCCGTCATAAAAGCCTGGAGGTCCTCGGGCTCGCGCTCAAAACGCACATACTCTAGCCCCGCGAGCTCCTTGTAGATGGTCGGGGTGTAGCTGTGGCCCAGCATGCGGCCCAGCACGCCGTAGGGGCGGGTTGCGGCGACATCGGTCATCTAGAGCACCTCCGTGTAACTGCCAAAGTAGGTGAAGCTCTCGCACACGTCATCGATGGAGTCGAGCAAGTCGTCGAGGGCCTTGCTACCAAAAGGGGCAATCCAGGTCAAAGTAGAACATAAACTCAAAGTCATGCCCGGGGATGGGACGGCTCTCGAGCTTGATGAGGTTGATGTTGAGTGCGTAGAAGCGCTCGAGCACGCGATAGAGGGCACCCGGCTCGTTGGCCGTGGTGATCATGAGCGAGGTACGGTTGGCGCCGGGGTAGACGCGCGGCTCGCGGCTGATGACGACAAAGCGCGTGTAGTTGTTGTCTGAGTCCTGGATATTGGGCTCCAGCATCTCGAGGCCATACAGCGCGGCACAGCTGCGCGAGGCGATGGCGGCGACGTCGGTGCGCTCGGAGTTGGCGACCATCTCGGCCGACATGGCGGTGTTGGGGTACTTGGTGGCATGCAGGCCGTGGCCCGCGATAAAGCCGGCGCACTGGGCAATGGCTTGGCCGTGGCTGTAGACCTCGCGCACGTCCTGGAGCTTGGTGCCGGGTTTGACGAGCAGGTTGTGATCGATCTTGAGGCGCAGCGAGCGCACGATATGGAAGTCGAACTGGGCGAGCAAGTCGTAGACGGCGTTGACCGAGCCTGCGGTGGAGTTTTCGATGGGTAGCACACCAAACTCGCAAAAGCCGTCGCGTACGGCGCGCATAACGCCCTCGAAGGTCTCAAAGAAGGCGATATCGGGCACGTCGAAGAGCTTGCACGCGGCGATCTGACTGTAGGCGCCTTCAACGCCCTGACAGGCGACGGTGGCCGTCTGGGGGAAGGGCGTGTCAAAGGCTGCGGCCGTGGCATGGGCCTTTTGCGACACCGTGATGCCCTTGAGCTCGTTGATGTAGCGCTGCTGCTCGGCCTTGCTCATGCTCATGAGGAGACGGAACAGGGTGATGGTCTGGGCTTCGTAGCGCTCGGGTGCGCGGCTGGCGAGGTTGTTGAGTTTGGAGCGCTCGCGGGCGGGGTCAAAGACGGCCTTGCCCATCTCGATCTTGGATTTAGCGACCTCGGTGGCAATGTCCATGCGTTTGACAAAGCTATTGAGCAGCGTGGTGTCGATGTCATCGATGGTCTTGCGGATGTCAGCAAGGTCCATAGGGACCCCTTTCACGTGTCGGTGATTTTTCTGGGACGGGGATTAAAAAATCATTAGGTACACAATGATTTATTAATCCCCGTCCCAGAAAAATCACTGGGTGGGCGTGGGGGCCGGAGTTGGCCCCCGGAGATTTTTAGCGCTGGGCGGCGTCCTCGAGGAGGGCGTCCCAAATCGCGAGGGCGGCGGCTGCCTCGGCTACGGGGACAGCTCGGGGGACGATGCAGGGATCGTGGCGGCCGTGGACCGAGAGCTCGGCATTTTCCATAGCGTCCATGTCCACCGTCTGCTGCTCACGACCAATGGAGGGCGTCGGCTTTACGGCCATGCGCCACATGACGGGCGCGCCGGTCGAAATACCGCCCAGGATGCCGCCGGCGTTGTTGGACTCGACCTCGATCTCGCCGGTCTCGGCATCGATGCGATACGGATCATTGTTCTCGCTGCCGCGCATGGCGGCCACGGCAAAGCCCATGCCAAACTCCACGCCCTTTACGGCGGGAATGCCAAACGCGATCTGCGCGATGCGGTTCTCGATGCCGTCGAACATGGGGTCGCCGATGCCCGGGGAAGCCCGTAAATGCCGCACTCCACGATGCCGCCGATGCTGTCGAGTTCGTCGCGCGCGGCTAGGATTTCCTCGCGCATGCGGCCGGCTGCGGCGGCGTCAATGCAAGGAAGATCGTTCGTCAGGATCGCCTTGCGGTCGGCCTCGCGATAGACCATATCGTCCATCGGCAGGTCGGAGATGCCGCCGATCTGCGCCACATGCGCCATCACGTTAATGCCGCGGGCCTCGAGTGCCTGCAGCGCAATGCCGCCGGCGATACACAGGGGTGCCGTCAGGCGGCCGGAGAAATGCCCGCCACCAGCGACATCGTGCATGTTGTGATACTTCACGCGCGCCGGAAAATCCGCGTGTCCGGGGCGGGGCTTGCGGCGCAGCTCGGAATAGTCCTTTGAGCGCGTGTTGGTGTTCTCGATAATCGCGGCGATGGGTGCTCCCGTGGTATGTCCATCGACCACACCGGCGATGATGTGGGCGGCGTCGGCCTCGCGGCGTTTGGTCGCGGTCTCGTCGCGACCGGGGGCGCGACGGTTCAAAAAGGCCTGCAGCGCTTCTTGGTCAACGGCGATGCCGCGGGGACGCCATCGAGCGAGCAGCCGATGGCGGGGGAGTGCGACTGGCCGAAGATGCTTACGTGCAAGACGTTGCCAAAGGTCGAGGACATGCTATTCCTCCTCGAGTGTGACCTTGCCGCCCAGCAGGCGGTAGTGGTCGAGAAATCGGGATAGGACTTGTTGACGGCCTCGGCGCCGTGGATCACGACCTCGCCGGCGGCGCGGCTCGCGGCGATAGCGGCCATCATGGCGATGCGGTGGTCGTTGTGCGAATCGACCTCGCCGCCGGTGAAGGCATCGACACCCTTGATGATGAGGTCATCGCCGGCAATGCGCACCTGCGCGCCCAGCGCGGTGAGCTCGCGGGTGGTGGTGACCAGGCGGTCGGATTCCTTGATGCGCAGACGGGCGCAATCGCGGATAAAGGTGCGGCCCTGTGCCAGTGAGGCCACGGCCGAGATGACGGGCACCAGGTCCGGAATGTCGTGGGCACTCATCTCAAAGCCGGCGAGCTTGTCGGACTGCACGGTGGCGGCGTTGGTGGAGCGCACGATGCGGGCGCCAAAGCGCGAAAGCGCGGCAAGCACGTTACGGTCGCCCTGTGCGGAGCTCAGCGACACGCCCTCGACGGTGATGGGGTCGTTGCCGATGGCACCGGCGCACAGCCAAAAGGCGGCGTTGGACCAGTCGCCCTCGACGGCTACGCTGCCGGGCGTGCGGTACGAGCCGCTACTCACGCGGAAGTTCGTGACCTCGGGTTTGCCGTCCTTGGCCGGAACACGCTCGACGTTGACCTCGACGCCAAAGGCCTTCATGGCCTGGATCGTCAGGTTGATGTAGGGACGGCTCTCAATGAGGCCGGTCACCTGCACGCAGGAGGGCTGGGCCAGCAGCGGGGCCGCCAACAGTAGGCCCGAGATGTACTGCGAGCTCACATTGCCCGGCAGCGCAAAGGTTCCCGGGCGCATGCGGCCGCTCGTCTTGAGCGGAAAGCTGCCCAGACCCTGCAGGTCGCAGCCGGCGGCGATGATCTCGTCCGAGAGCGGGGAGAGCGGGCGGGCGCCCAGACGGCCCTGGCCCACAAACGTGGCCTCGGCTCCCAGCGCGCAGGCGACGGGCAGCATAAAGCGTAGTGTGGAGCCGCTCTCTCCGCAGTCGAGCGTACCGCCGGCAAGGGCCTTGAGCAGTCCAAATTCAACGCTTTTCATGGTGGGGTGGACCTGGAAGCCATCCTCGACGGTCTCGATGCGGGCGCCGAGCGCCGTGAGGCAGCGGACCGTGGCCTCGATGTCGGCGCAGGTGGTATTGCAGGCGACGTGCGTCTCGCCGTTGGCGAGCGCGGCGCAGATGATCAGGCGGTGCGCCATCGACTTGGACGCGATGGCGGGAACAGTGCCCTTAAGCGGGGACGGGGTGATGCGGGCTAGCATGCGGAAGCGTCTCCCTTCTGGCCGAGGCCCTCGGCAATGAGTTCGTGGAAAGTGGAAAGCGGCGTGCGGTCGATGCTGCAGCGGCCAATGCCGTGCGGAATCACCAGGTCGATGGTGTCGCCCGCGCGCTTCTTGTCGTGGAGCGCCTGCGGCAAAGACCGGTATCGGCATCTAGGTCACAGCGGGTCGTGAGGCCATGACGGGCGCAGAGTTCCTCAATACGACCGGGCAGTGCGGCATCGCAGACGCCGTGCAGGGCCGCGGCGCGCGTGATGATGCCCATGCCGATCGACACGCAGCTGCCGTGTCCCAGCTCAAAGTGCTCGCAGGCCTCGACGGCGTGTCCGGCGCTGTGTCCAAAGTTGAGGAGCTTGCGCTGGTTGGTTTCGCGCTCGTCGGCGACGACCACGGCGCGCTTGATGTCGATATTGCGGGCGATGATGAGTGCTACGCGGGCCACATCGCGGTTGAGCAGCTCCAGCGTGAGCGGGGTCTTCTCCAGCTCGGCGAAAAGCTCCGGGTCGGCGATCACGGCGTGCTTGACGACCTCGCCGCAGCCGTCGGCGAACTGCTCGGGCGTGAGTGTGGCCAGACACCCCACGTCGGCGATAACCACGCTCGGCTGCCAAAAGGCGCCGGCCAAGTTCTTGCCGGCTGCCAGGTCGATGGCCGTCTTGCCTCCCACCGACGAATCCACCATGGCGAGCAGGCTCGTTGGGATCTGCACAAACTTGCAGCCGCGCATGTAGGTGGCGGCCACAAAGCCCGCCACGTCGCCCACGACGCCGCCGCCGAGTGCCACGATCACGTCGGAGCGCGAAAGCTCGTGCTCGGCCACAAACTCCAAAATGGCAACATAGGTTTCGGCGCGCTTATGGGCCTCGCCGGCCTCGAAGGTGCAGATGCTCACCTCGTAGCCTGACGCCTCCAGGCTCTGCTTAACGGGCATCTGGTAGAGCGGGCCCACGTTGGTGTCCGTCACGATGACGGCCTTGGTGCCGCCGGCAGTGGCACGCACGAGCGGTCCCGCCTGCTCCAGCAAAAACGTGCCAACATGCACCTGGTAGGGGCGTGCAGTGTCGATATCGATGGTAATCGCCATAAGCTTCGGTCCTTTCGACCTGGCGTGATGGGTTGTCTAGTGGGAGGCCTCGTCGTCGAGTGCGCGCTTAATGCGGTCGCCCTCGGCAAGGAGATTCTCCAGATAGCGCTGGTCGCGGTCCTTGAGCGCACGGCTGTAGGCGCCAAGCGATTCGATCAGATGGTCGATCTCAAAGGCGAGCGCGTCGGCGTCGTCGATCATGAGCTCGGACCACATTTGCGGGTTGAGGTGCGCCACGCGGGTGAGATCGCGGTAGCTGCCGGCCGAAAAGCCGTGGTGGACCTGAGCGGTCGGGCTCTTAACATAGGCGTTGGAGACGACGTGCGCGAGCTGGCTCGTAAAGGCGATGACGCGGTCGTGCTCGGCGGCGCTGGTCACGCTGAACTTGCCAAAGCCCAAGGGGCGTACCATCTCGCGCACCTGGCCCAAAAGCTCCAGTTTGAGCGCATCGTCCACCGCGGGCGGTACGAGCACGAGCGGGGCGCCCTGGAACAGGTCGGCGCGGGAGTGCGCGTAGCCCGAGAACTGGGTGCCCGCCATGGGGTGTGCGCCCACAAAGTAAAAGCCGTGCTCGCGGGCTAGCTCAAAGGCGCGCTCGCACACGATGCCCTTGACGCCCACCGTGTCGATCACCACGGGGCCCATGATGGCATCGGTGTCGGTGGCGTCGGCGAGCGCCTGAGCGTGGGCCTCGAGCCACTCGATGCATGCCTCGGGATAGCAGGCAAGGACGATGATGTCGCATTCGCCGAGCGTCTTGTCGTTAAGCTCTCCGGCGACAGTGCCCATGCTGGCGGCCGTCATGACGTCGTCATCGGGGTCCCAGGCCAGCACGCGGACGCCCGCCTGCGCATAGCCGCGGGCAAAGCTGCCGCCGATGAGGCCCAGGCCCACGATGCCGGCGCACTTGGGGCCACCCTGGTTAACGCGTGCGTTTCTCACCGTACCCATGGTCTACTCCTGAACGGTCTCTTGGCAGACGACCTCGCGGATGGCGCGGATGCGGCGCATGGTGTCGTCGAACTGGTCGGGGGTGAGGGCCTGGGCGCCGTCGGACCAAGCGTGGCTCGGGTCGTCGTGGACCTCGATCTCCAGACCGTTGGCGCCGCAGGCAGTCGCGGCGAGCGCCATGGGCTCAACATAGCGGGTGTAACCGGTGGCGTGGCTGGGGTCGGCGACGACGGGCAGGTGCGACAGGTGGTGCAGCACCGGCACGGCGTTGAGGTCGAAGGTATTGCGGGTGCGGGTCTCGAAGGTGCGAATGCCGCGCTCGCACAGGATGACGTTATCGTTGCCCTCGCTCATGATGTACTCGGCGGCCATGAGCAGCTCATCGATCGTGCCGGACATGCCGCGCTTAAGCAAGATCGGAGTCTTGGTCTTGCCGACCTCTTTGAGCAGAGGGAAGTTCTGGGCGTTGCGGGCGCCGATCTGCATGACGTCGATCTTCTTGTCCAGGAAGACCTGCACGTCGCGCGGGTCCATGATCTCGGTGACGATCGGCATGTCGAGCTCGGCAGACGCCTCGCACAGCAGGTCCAGACCGGCGGGGCCCATGCCCTGGTAGGCGTACGGGGAAGTGCGGGGCTTGTAGGCACCGCCGCGCAGCATCGTGGCACCGGCGGCCTTCACGCGGCGGGCGATGCGGATGAGGTTCTCGCCCTCGACGGAGCACGGGCCGGCGATGACCTGGAACTGATCGCCGCCGATCTTGACGCCGTGGCCGCAGTCGATGACGGAGTCCTCGGGGTGGAACTTGCGGTTGGCGCGCTTGAACGGCTCGGAGACGCGCTGCACGCGCTCGACGACATCCATGGACTCGAGCAGGAACGGGTCGATCTTGGTCGTATCGCCCACCAGGCCGATGATCGTCTCATTCTCGCCGCGCGAGACATCGGTCTTCAGGCCCTTTTTCTCAATCCAGCTGACGATATGGCCGACGGCCTCGTCGCTGGCGCTCTCTTTTAAAATTGCAATCATGGTGTGCCTCTCACCTCGATGGATAACCCTTGCAAAAACGGCCCGCATCGCGAGCCGTGTACATATGGTGCATGAGAGTTTATACTATCTGACTCGCTTTTGCCTTCTAAAGTGGGCCGTTGAGCCGCGTCTTCCTCGGAATTGCAAAGCTTTTTCTTTTATTTTGATAGCCCGTGGTGCACTTGGGTATAATGCCAAACGTTGGCCCTATTAGCTCAGGGGATTAGAGCGTCTGCCTCCGGAGCAGAAGGCCGTTGGTTCGAATCCAACATGGGGCACCATCGAACGTGAGACCGTCCGAACCTCGCATGGTCCGGGCGGTTTTTCTTATACCGACGCGACGTGATGGGACGTGGTATGGCAGCAACGGATATCGAGCGCGGACTCTCGACCGCCGAGGTCGAGGAGCGCATCGCCGCCGGTAAGATCAACCGCAACATGGAGCTCAAGACCAAGTCGGTCAAAGAGCTCATCATCGAAAACCTCTGCACGCTGTTCAATTTGATCAACGTGATTTTGGCGTTCCTAGTCATTTTGACCGGTTCGTTTAAGAACCTGACGTTCCTGTTTGTGGTGTTCCTCAATACCGCTATTGGCGTCATTCAATCCATGCGGTCCAAGAAGATGGTCGATAAGCTCACGCTGCTGACCTCTAAGAAGGCCATCGCGGTGCGCGACGGTGCCGAGGTGGAGCTCGACTTGGACCAGATCGTGCTCGACGACATCATCCGCCTGGGGCGCGGCGACCAGATTCCCGCTGACGCCGTGGTGGTTTCCGGCGAAGCGCTCGTGAACGAGAGCCTGCTGACGGGCGAGAGCGACCTTATCAAGAAACAGCCCGGTTCCGAGCTCATGAGCGGCAGCTTTATCGACTCGGGCCTGCTGCGTGCCCGCGTGATTCATGTCGGCGCCGACAACTACGTGGCCAAAATTAATAACGAGGCCAAATACGTCAAAAAGGTCAATTCCGAGATCATGAACGCGCTTAACGCCATCGTGCGCTTTGCGAGCATCATCATGATCCCGCTCGGTTTGGCGTTGTTTGCCTCGAGTGTGAGCGAGCTGTGGGATGCCGCGGGAACCCCGGGCGATAGCGCGCTTTCGTGGTGCTTCTCCGAGCTGTTGGCTGGTCATGTGCCTTCGTCGGCGCTGCTGTCCACGGTGGGTGCCCTGCTGGGCATGATCCCGCAAGGCCTGGTGCTGCTGACCTCGTCGGTGCTCGCCATCGCCACGGTGCGCCTGGCCCGCCGCAAGGTGCTGGCACAGCAGCTCTACTGCATCGAGACGCTCGCGCGCGTCGACGTGCTGTGCCTGGACAAGACGGGCACCATCACGTCGGGCCGTATGGAGGTCGAGGGCACGTATCCGCTGCCGGTTGAGGGCGTGAGCCTAGACGCCGGCTCGGACGAGGCGGCCGTTCCCGTCGATACCACGGTGCTCGATTTTGCGCTGGCTAACGTCGCGCGTGCGAAATTAAGAATAACTTGGATTTATTCATATCTGCAACAAAATATACTTCCGGATTTAATGGGTGAACTTGCTTTACTAAAAGGCAAAGCAAGAGACAAGAAGAACCCTAAAGGCTATATCATTAAATTCAATAAAAGGTAAACTAAATGACAAAAAATAAAATAGACATGGAAGAATTAAAAGTTAAAGTAGTGGAAGTTTCACAGGAAAAGGAACAACCACAAGGTAACGATTATATTCGTGTTACCGTT
>ENA-OQBV01000562-OQBV01000562.1-human-gut-metagenome-genome-assembly--contig:-NODE-562-length-20721-cov-3.720161_pt1 | contig 20721 bp, 12 predicted proteins | sample MGYA00242750_ERZ504559 | MGnify/ENA primary metagenome ERZ504559 (study PRJEB26092, sample SAMD00036230) | human gut metagenome | host: Homo sapiens | study: EMG produced TPA metagenomics assembly of... | reverse complement strand
GCAAAAAAAGCATTTTTCTTCATTTTAACCCGTAGTTCTTTCTTGGTTATTGTCTTAATAATGAAAGACAATAAAGAAAGTAAATGAAGGACGATATTTTAATTCGATATATTAATAAGCATTGTACTGCAACCGAAGAAAAGAGGTTTTAGAGTGGTTGAAGGAGAAAGATAGCCGTCAGCGTTTATTTGAGCTGGAGCAAATCTGGGGTCTGAAAACTGAAATGCGTTTTCGGATAAAGGACGTATGGATGAAGCTTATCGGCAACTGAGCGGACAGCTTGGCTTGAGTAAGCAGGCAGAGAAAAGAGAGAAACCGGTACAGAGATTCACCATCGGGGAATGGTGGAAGTATGCGGCTGTGTTGGTTACTGTTTGTCTTTTTGCAACAAACTTGTTCTATATCACGAAAGAGGAACCGGAAGCATACAATACGGTAGTGGTTCCGAAAGGCCAACGGGTTTCTTTATTGCTGAGTGATGGGACAACAGTTTGGCTGAACGCTGAGAGCCGTTTTCTTATCCGGCTAAGTTTTCGGAAAAATATAGAACGGTCACATTGGAAGGAGAGGGCTATTTTGAGGTGGCGCATAATCCAAAATGTCCGTTTACGGTGAAATTGCCGATGTTGAATATCAGGGTGTTGGGTACAAAATTTAATGCAAAAGCCTACTTGGATGAACCGAGTTGGATTACTTTGAAAGAAGGTTCGGTAGAAGTGTCAACCTTAGATGACAGAAGTAAGGAAAGGATGTCGCCCAATGACCAGGTATATTACACCGTTAGTGACGGCTTGGTGTTAATAAGGAGTTCGGCGCAGGCAAATGTGGATAGTTGGACTACTGGTGACCTGAGATTCGACAACAAGACCTTGAAAGAAATGGCAAAGGTTATAGAACGTCGGTATGATGTGAAAATCAGGATTATGGATAGTTCGCTGGTTGAAGAATATTTCACTTGCCATTTTAGGAAAGACTTGACCATAGCCCAGGCGATGGAATTGCTGAAAGAAACCAGACGGGTGGATTATAGAATTGAAAAGAAAACGGTATACCTATATAAAAAATAACAGTATGTGAAACTTTGAAAAACAACGGATGCCTATGAAGTAAAACCCTTGCAAAAAAATGAAGGGTCGAAGACGCACCACCATCTTTCGACCCGGATTAATGAGTAACCTTATAATTTATTACAAACTAATCAATTACAAATGTATGGATAATATTATGAAATGCACACCATTGGGTGAGCAAAAATCACTATGGCTACGAAAAACATTGTTAATTATGAAATTCTTTGTTCTTTTTCTATTATTGGGAACTATCCCGTGTTGGGCAGGTGTCGCTTATTCACAGAATGTGAAGATGTCTTTGGATATGGAAAATACTACGGTGCATGATGTGATTAATGCTATTGAGAAAAAAGGGGAATTCTATTTTACCTATAATCTGAATCAAATCAATGTCAATAGAAAAGTATCCATTAAAGTAGAAAATAAAACGATAAACCAGATTTTAGATCAGTTGTTTTCGAAATCAGGTATCGATTATAAAATAGAAAATCGTCATATTGTATTATATAAGCAGGCGGCTTCCGAAGTAGAAGCTGTGAAACAACAGAAATCTATAAATGGTATTGTAGCCGATGAGCAGGGTGAACCTATCATTGGTGCCAGTGTATTGGAAAAAGGTACTACAAACGGTACGATTACTGATTTGGATGGTCGTTTTACTTTATCTATCGGCAAGGGAACTGAATTGATTGTTTCTTATGTAGGTTATACCACAAAGACTGTGAAAATAGGTAATCAGTCTACTATAAAAATCGTATTAATAGAAGATACCAAGACTTTGGATGAGGTGGTTGTAATTGGTTATGGTACACAGAAAAAGTCTGATGTTTCAGGTTCGGTAACATCAGTATCGGGTGATAAATTGTCTAAGATTCCTACTGCAAATGCAGAGATGGCATTGCAAGGTATGGCTCCAGGTTTGTCGGTAAACTTTGGCAGCGGTGCTGCTGGTTCTTCTGCCACTTTGCAGGTGCGCGGTGTGACTTCTTGGAAAGATGATGATGGCGAGAACAGCGAAAGTAACGGTCCACTGGTGATTATCGATGGTGTCCCGGGTAATATGTCTTATCTTAATCCTGAAGATATTAAATCGATTTCCGTATTGAAAGATGCTGCTACTGCCGCTATCTATGGCTCACGTTCGGCAGCTGGTGTTATTTTGATTGAAACACATCGTGGTACGATGAATTCAGCTCCGAAGATTACTTTTTCCGGTTATTGGGGATTGAGTGCCGTGCCGAAGCGTCTGGAAGTTTGTAATTCAGCTGAGTTTATTAAAGTACGTAAGATGGCATTAATAAATGCAGGTACGGACGAGAGCCGCTGGCCTAAATATATCAGCGAGTACGAGAGAGACCCGAGCCAGTTTGCTGATACTGATTGGCAGAAAGAGTATTACCAACGTGGTTTTACACAAAAATATAACATCGGTTACACGGCAGGTAGTGCTAATTCCAATGTGTCTCTTTCTGCTTTCTATAGTAAGACGGACGGTGTGACTATTGCTACCGGAGATGAAAAGTTCGGTTTCCGTTTGAACTCTGATGTTACCCGTGGTAAGTTTAAAATGGGTGAATCGGTAAGTTATAGTCGTTGGTCGGCCGATTTGGAATCCAATTCGGGTTTCTCCTCCATTTATCAGGTGACGAATATGGAGCCGTTAGCGTTCCTTTATGATGAGAACAATGATGGCGGTTATGGTGGTGCCATCTCTGGTATGGGCATGTCTGACGCCGGTAATCAGGTTGCTTTCAATAAATTGATTGATAATACAAGCTCTAACGATTATATCGCAGCTTCCGGTTATTTGCAGTACGAGCCGATTAAAGGGCTTATCGTGAAATTCAATGCTAGCCGCAATATGTACTTTGGCAAATCTCGTCTTTTCAAACCTACCTACGAGATTGGAGCGGCCAAACGGAATACGATGGCTAGTTTGTCTGAATCACGTTCGCAGACTACCAACGATTTGTTGGAATTGACAGCTAATTATGACAAGACCATTGCTGAAAAACACAATCTTTCTCTTTTATTGGGACTTTCTCAGGAAGAAAATAAGTATGAAGATCTTAGTGCTTCCGGTTCTGATTTTGAGAATAATAGTATGAGCTTGATGGGACATGCTAAAAGTAACTATTCTGTAGGTGGTACTAAGACTCGCAGTGCTCTCCGCTCTCTCTTTGGCCGTGTGAACTACAACTATATGATGCGCTATATGATTATGGCTTCTTTCCGTTATGATGGCTCTTCACGCTTTGCGAAAGGCAACAAGTGGGGTTTCTTCCCTTCTGTATCATTGGGTTGGAACATTGCTAATGAACCATTTTGGGAAAATTTGAAAGAAACTGTTTCCATGTTCAAATTTCGTTTAAGTTACGGTGCTTTAGGTAATCAGAACATAGGTCTTTATCGATATATTCCTACTTTGAGCTATAATAATCATGCATTGAACTATCCTTTTGATGGTCGTGAAACTTCTATGGGATATGCCATCACTGCTTTTCCATCCAGCGATATCAAGTGGGAAACGACGGTGTATAAGAATATCGGTGTAGACATTAGTTTATGGAACAATAAACTGGAGCTTTCTGCGGAGGCTTATATTAAGAATACCAGTGATATGCTGTCTAGCCGTAACATCAGTTTGGCTACCGGTTATAATTCTTCTATCTTGGTGAACGATGGTAAGTTGCGCACAACCGGTTTTGAAATGCAAGCTATTTATCATGGCAAAGCCGGAGGTTTGAAGTACGATTTGGATTTGAATTTATCTCACTATAAGAGTGTGTTGAAATCTATGGCCAATCCTGATTATCTCTATGAGTACGGTGCTCTGCGTACTTATGTAGGTGGTGAAATAGGTGAATTCTGGGTATATCAAACTGCCGGAATTTTCCAAAATCAAGCGGAAGTGGACGAATGGAACACAGCTCATGGCTATAAGGACCAAAACGGCAACTGGCAGCCTCTGCAACCTGTGGCTAAACCGGGTGATATCCGTTTCATAGATCAGAATGGAGATGGTATGCTTGATACAAACGACCGCGTGAAAGTGGGTAGTGGTACACCGAAGGTGTCATTGGGATTCAACATTAACTTGGCTTATAAAGACTTTGACTTGGTAGCCAATTTCTACGGTGACTTTGGTGCTAAGCGTTATAACTATACTAAATATCAGTTGGAGCGTATGGACCATGTGTTCAACTATGGTAAGAATGCCTTGAATGCTTGGACACCTGAAAATCCTGATACTGATATTCCACGTGCCGTGTCTGGTGATCCTAATAAGAACTCTCGTACTTCTACTCGTTTTGTAGAGAATGGTGACTATCTGCGTCTGAATAATTTGCAGATAGGTTATAATCTGCCGGTTAAATATTGTAAGAAAATGGGCTTGAGTAACTTGCGTATTTATGTAGGCGCTACCCGTTTGTTCACTATTACCAACTACAAAGGCTATGATCCTTCAACCGGTTCTTCAGTCGACAGATGGGATATGACTATGCAGCCATTCCTTTGAGTCGTGACTTTATGATGGGTCTTAAATTCGGTTTCTAATTAAATTTAATACGAAGATTATGAAATTCAAAAACATATTATTATATGCAGCTCTTCTGAGCGGAATGTCTTTTTCCTCTTGCACTGATTTCTTGGATGAAGACTCTAATCCCAATGCTTTATCACCTAGTATTTTCTGGAAGAGTGAAGGGGATATTATGAAAGGATTGACTAGTGTATACGGAGCTTTGCAGCCGAATGCATCTTGGGCGATACCGTTTGAACGCTACATAGTAATAGACGGATACAGAAGTGATGAGATTACCCACAGGGATGATGTGACGAGTTGGATGAATATTTCATCATTCAATGTGGAACCCACTAACTCCGTAGTCAAGACGGAGTGGACTAATTTGTATAAAGGTATTAACTATGCCAATCAATGTTTGACCAACATTCCCACTGTACCTGGTGACTCGGAATCACTCAATGCCTTGAAGAAGCAGTCCATAGCCGAAGCTCGTTTTTTGCGTGCTTACTTTTATTATCGTTTGTATGTGAACTTTGGTGAGAGAGTTCCTATTTATAAGGAGGCATTGGTAGGTACGGATGAAGAGTTCTATCCGCCACAGGCCAATCCGGGAGAATTGGTAAGTCTGATTGAGACCGAACTGAAAGAAGTACAGAGCGACCTTCCCGAAAGTTATGAGGAAAGTGAAAAAGGACGTGTCACGCGTTATACGGCAGCGGCTCTTTTGGGTAAGTTCTATATGTTCCGCAAAGAATTGAGTAAAGCCGAAGTTGAATTCAAGAAGATCATTGATAAAGAAGGAAGTCTTTTTGGCTTGATGGAGAATTGGGCTGATAATTTTGACGGTATGCACAAGAACAATAAAGAGTCTCTTTTTGAGATCCAGTTTACCGGAGACCGTTCAGGCGGACAGTATGAATATAACTTGTTTACTGTTCATTTGGGACCTATGGCTGGACTGGATGCATATGAAGAAGCTTATCCTACGGACTGGATGTGTCAGACGTTATTGGCTGATAAGACTATAGACGGTAAGTCTAGCGACCGTGCACTTCATACGCTTATTTTTGACGATCCCGAGTGTCGTCCCTTTTATTATGAGAATGGAAAATCCTTTAAGGATTACCACAAAGAAGGAGAAATCTTCTGGCACAAATATGTTACTTATACCGAGGGTATGAGTGATTATTGGGACTATAGTTTCTTTAATGTTTCCGTTATCCGTTATGCCGATGTATTGCTGCTTTATGCAGAATGTCTAAATGACAAGGGTGAAACAACAGAGGCCATTAACATAATAAATAAGGTTCGTGCACGTGTCAATGTACCGGCATTGCCGCTTACCATGGGTAAAGCCGAAGTCTTGAAACATCTGCAAGACAAAGAACGTCCTTGCGAGTTGGCATTGGAAGGTTCACGCTGGTATGACTTGGTTCGCTGGGGTATTGTAGAAGAAACGCTGAAAGCTCACAATAAACCATTTGTTGAGAATTATGTAGATACCAAGCACCAGTTGTTTCCTATTCCTCATAGTGAATTTCTGTTGAATCCTGATTGGGAGCAGAATCCGAACTATAGCAAGTAATCTTGTTTGTATAATTTTGGAAGAACCGTTTATGAAACATTTATTTCCTATATATGGAATGTGTAGCATTCTTTGGCTGGGGGCATGTACCCCGGTCGCTACACAGCCAGAAAAGTCCCTGTTTACGACACAGGAAGATTTTCCCAATTTGTTGAATGTGAAAAATGTACCGGAACAATCTGTAGATGGGGATCTCAATTTGTTCTCTGATCTGGGTGCATGGAGTGGCTATGCGTTGCCAGTAAATCAAAGCAGGGCATTTGCGGGTGCCTTCATCGGCCCTATGACGATGCATGGAAGAGGATGGATTGCCCAAACGTTGGCACAGCCTACGTTGGTGGTCAATGGTGAAAAGTACGACTTGGTTCGCAATATGCAGACTGCCAAGTATCTACCCGGAAAGTTGATACAACATTTTAAAGATGCGCAGTTGGAATTCACTACTGAGTTGTGTTTTGCCACTTCACGCACTGCTTTTGTACGTTCTGTTATTACGAATCTTAGTGACACACCTTTGAATGTGTCGCTGACTTGGAGTGGCGGTGTTTTCGAAGAGAATACTATTGCCTCTAAGGTGGATAAGGGCGTCCGGTTCCATTGTCCGTTCTACGGTCGCCGTTGGGGAACCAATCGCCAGATTATCACACTGCGTAACGAACCGCCGGTAGACGAAGTGACGGCTACCGTGCTTTTCCATACAGCCGATGAAGTGATGACTGTGGGGAACGACAGTTTGCGAGTTGTTGAGAAGAGTGACTATTTGCTGCAATCCGGCAAAAGTTATACTTCGGAATACAGCCAGACACTGACCTTGAAAGGCGAAGAAACAGACAAGGAATATGTTGCAATAAAGTCCATACCTTTTGATCAATGTTTTGCCGACAATGCGCAGCGTTGGAATCAGGGACTTCAACGGGTACTATCTGCCGACAGTCCTTATATGAAAGAAAACGCTTACAGGAACATTGCTGTGAAAGCATTGATGACGTTAAACTCCAATTGGCGTACTCCGGCTGGTGATATCTTCCATGGTTGTAGTTTCCCTTCTTATATAGGATTCATCGGTGGATGTTGGTCGTGGGATGCTTGGCAAATTGCATCGGGTAATGTGTACTACAATCCTGAGGGGGCCAAGAGTGAAATGCTTTCTTTGTTCGATTATCAAGCAGAGAATGGTATGGTTCCTGATTTTATCGGTTATAATAAGGTACGTAACAATTGGCGCGACTCCAAACCTCCTATAGCATCATGGGGAGCCATGAATGTCTATAAGGTTACAGGAGACAAAGCGTTCTTGGACGAAATATTTGATAAATTGTATAGGTTCCATCAATGGTGGTATGCTGAGCGTGACCACGATCACAATGGCATTTGCGAATATGGTTCTACTGATGGTACACTGATTGCGGCGGCTTGGGAGAGCGGCATGGATAACGGTGTGCGTTTTGATGACACCCGGATGCTAAAGAATGAGATGGAGAAAGCTTGGTCGATGGATCAGGAGAATATTTGTTTGAATTCCTTCCTTTATGTAGATAAACTGACACTTTCGGAAATGGCTTCTATCTTGGGAAAGCAAGAGCTTTCTGAACAGTTGGCTAAGGAGGCTGAGGTAATCAAGCTGTATGTACAGACTAAAATGTATGACAGCGAGAGTGGTTTCTTTTATGATATTCGTTTGAATGACCGTACACCTGTCAAGGTGATGGGGGCTGAGGGGTGGTTGCCTTTGTGGGCAGGTATTGCTACCCCGGAACAAGCCGAGAGTGTGAAGAACATCATGATGGATGAAAACATTTCAACTCTTACCTGCCGCTAGGTACTCTTGATGTAAGTCATCCTGCATTGCGTCCTACTTTCGGTTATTGGCGTGGTCCGGTTTGGTTTAACCAGGTATATTTTGGTATAACCGGATTGAAGCGCTACGGATATGTGGAGGAAGCCGACTTGCTGACTCGCAAGTTCATGGCACATGCTCAAGGACTGATGACCGACGGACCGATTCATGAAAACTACAATCCACTGACAGGTGAAGTGTTGAATGCACCCAACTTTGGTTGGTCTTCTGCTTTGATTTTGCGATTGTTGTTGGATCAATGATAGTGGAAGTAAAAATCAGTATGCGGATACTCCGAATTTATTAAAAGATATATTTATGATGAAAATTCGTTCTATATTGACAGGGATTGCCATATCTTTGTCGTTGGCAGGTATGGCACAATCCCAATATGACGGTGCTCCGGTAAACAGGAGCGCTAACGAAACGAGCACAGACAATGTAGAAGTGCGTAGAAACAAATACCCCCGTTCGGATAATGATTGGGAGAATTTTGATGTGCTTCATATCAATCGTCTGCCTTCGGCGGCTAATTTTATGGGATACCCCACTAAAGAATTGGCATTGCAGGGTGATAAATCACAATCTCCTTACTTCCAATCCTTGAACGGAACATGGAAATTTCATTTTGTACCCCGTTCGGATGAACGACCGATGGACTTCTTCCAAAAAGGATATGATGTTTCAGGTTGGGATGATATTAAAGTTCCTTCCAATTGGGAGCTTCAAGGGTTCGGCTATCCTTTTTATGTAGGCAGTGGGTATGGTATAAAGAAGAATCCACCATTGATTGCAGTGGAAAACAGCCCGGTTGGCTCTTATAGACGTACTTTTACTATTCCTGCCCATTGGAATAAACGTCAGATTATTCTTTATTTCGGAGGAGTGGCTTCTGCTTTTTATGTGTGGGTGAATGGTGAAAAAGTAGGTTACTCTCAGGATTCCAAAACACCTTCGGAGTTTGATATTACGCCGTATGTAAAACAAGGGGAGAATGAAATAGCCGTACAGGTTTTCAAGTTCAGTGACGGATACTATCTGGAAGATCAGGATTACTGGCGTTTTGCCGGCATACAGCGTGATGTTTATGTGTATGCCCGATCCGCAACTCATGTGCGTGACTATGAAGTGGTTACCGATCTTGACGGGGAATACAAGAATGCTGACTTTCATCTTTTTGTAGAGTTGGGCAAAGCAGGAGAAGGTAAAATAAAAGGGGCTGAAGTGGAAGTAAGCCTGTTGGAGAAATCGGGTAAAAGTATCTACAATGAGCGTAAGCGTTGGAATGCTGCCGATCGGGAACTTCATTTTAAAAAGGAAGTGAGAGAACCTTTGTTATGGAGTGCGGAGAAACCAAATCTGTATAGATTGCTGATTACTTTGCGTGTAAATGGCAAACCGGAACAATATATTTCCCAATACGTCGGTTTCCGTAAATCCGAAATCAAACATGCTCAATTGCTGATAAATGGCAAGCCGGTCTATATAAAAGGAGTAAACCGACACGAACACGATCCTTATAACGGTCATGTGGTAGATGAGGCATCCATGCTGCGTGATATTCAATTGATGAAAGAGAATAATATCAACAGTGTACGAACCTCTCATTATCCCAACGATCCCCGCTGGTATGAATTATGTGATATTTATGGTATGTATGTGGTTGATGAGGCCAATATCGAGAGCCATGGCATGGGATATAAGCCCGATCAATGCCTAGCTAACCAGCCCGAATGGGAGAAAGCTTTCATAGACCGCACGGAACGTATGTTCGAGCGTGACAAAAACCATCCTTGTGTCATTATCTGGTCATTGGGTAATGAAACCGGTGAGGGATGTAACTTCGCGGCTACCTATAAATGGGTACATACCAATGACCGTTCACAGCGTCCCGTGCATTCGGAAGACGGAATAAAGGGACCTTATACCGATATTTTCTGTCCAATGTATAAAAAGATAGATGTATTGATCAATCATTCTCTCTATCTTCCGTCCAAACCGCTGATTCTATGTGAATATGCCCATGCTATGGGCAACAGTGAAGGAAATCTTCAGGATTATTGGGATGTGATAGAGAAATATCCCTCTTTACAGGGCGGACATATCTGGGACTGGGTAGATCAGGGCTTGTATGCAAAGACGCCGGATGGAAAATTCTATTGGGCATACGGAGGTGACCTGGCTCCGAAAGGTACTCCAAGTTCTGCCAATTTCTGTATGAACGGTCTGATTGCCGCCGACCGTACCTTGAAGCCGCATATCCATGAAGTGAAAAAAAGTATATCAAAATATAGCATTCTCTTTATTGGATTATCATGAGGGATGGGTAGAGTTACGTAACAAGTACTTCTTTACGGATTTAAGTGATTTCAATTTTACTTGGAAGCTGGAGGGGAATGGTGAACTTTTGGCTACCGGAACTATTGATAATGTATCCCTGGCTCCTCGGCAGACGGGTAAGTTTAAGACTTCTTTTCCAGCCATACAGGTAAAAACCCGGTGTGGAGTATTTCTTGAATTTCTATGCCAGTTTGAAAAATGAGGATGGTCTGCTGAAAGCCGGAACAAAACTGGCTGATGCCCAGGTGAGTCTTCCATTTTATCAGCCGTTTGTTGCTGAGGTTCAGTCTTCACCGGTGATAGCAGATGATGCGGCTTCGTTGTTGACACTTACAGCCGGTAATCTGAGCGTAGGTTTTGATAAGGAAACCGGTGCTTTGACTTCTTATAAAGAGGGAAGTACGGAACTGATAAAAGAAGCTTTACGTCCTAATTTCTGGCGTCCTGTGACGGATAATGATATGGGAAATGGCATGAATAAAACCTTGCGTCCGTGGCGTGATGCGGGGCGTCAGGCAAAACTGTTGTCCATGAAACAAAAGGCGTTGGGTAAAGAAGTTTATGAGGTTGTTTCTCATTATAAGTTGCCTGTAGGAGAGTCTGATTTTATCGTTACCTATCATTTTTCGGGAAAAGGGTATTTGGATGTGAACTGTACTTTCATTCCGGGTAACGATACATTGCCTTTATTGCCTCGGATGGGGGTTAGTATTACACTGAACAGGCAGTTTAGTCAGATGGAATGGCTGGGACGTGGTCCTCATGAGAATTATATAGACCGGAATACTTCTTCTTATGTAGGTCTGTACAAGGGAAGTGTGGCCGATCAGTATTTCCCGTATGACCGTCCGCAGGAAAACGGTAATAAGACTGAAGTCCGTTGGATGAGCCTGACAGATACCGCCGGACAGGGATTGATGGTTGTCGGACAGCCTTATGTCAGCACCAGTGCTTATCTGTTCCCTACAGAAGATTTAGATGAGCCAGGTCTTCGTAAATCGCAGCGTCATTTATCTGATATCCAGTTCAAGGATATGGTGACATGGAACATTGACCTGAAACAGATGGGAGTGGGTGGTGACACCAGTTGGGGGGCTTATCCTCATCAGCCTTATTTGATTCCGGCTGAACGTATGTCGTTCTCCTTCCGTTTCTGTCCTGCAAAACAGAATGGGGTATCGGGAAACCGGCAATATTTGAATTTTAAGTAATATAGGTTCGTTCAAAAAGAAAGCTGATAATTATTGTTTGCTTATTTGCGGTAGTCCTTTTGTGAATAATTTAAGGTCAGAAGGGGGATGGTTCAGTAAGTGAAGTATCCCTCTTAAAAAAGCAGCTTGGATAGTGAATTTTATCCAAGCTGTCTTTTTATTAATGATATTTGCCATTACCGGTTAATATCCCGGATTCTGATATTCATTAGCATTATCAATCAGCAATAATTCGGCTGTGGGAATGGGGCGTAAATAGTGAATGTTCTTATCGAATTTTGTGATTTGCGGGTTAGCTTTTGTGATACGGCTCTCGAAAGCACGGAATCTTTTCAAGGTCATCCAACGGTTCCATTCACCTATCATTTCACGCGCATATTCATCCAACAAGAAATCTTGGGTAACTTCCGAAGCTGTGATATCCATACTATGGTCATGTCCTTTACAGGCACGGTTCCGAAGTATGTTCAGTCTTTCGGCAGCACTTTGGTTGTTGCCTAATCTCCAGTCAATTTCGGCTGATAGCAAGTAGGTTTCTCCTAAACGATAAACAATACAGTCTGCTGAGGAATAAGGTTTGGAGGCATTTGAACCGGCATATAGGCTAGGACAATCTGCTTTCTTCAGACTTGGGAAAAACTTCAGAGGACTTTTTGTATTGGCATAGTTGTCTTCCAAGTTGAAAATGGCATAGCGGCAAGCGTCTCTTTCGGCTTGTGTATAGGTCTTACGAGATAAATAGACAGCCGTATCTCCTAAAGTGATATCATAGGCAGAATTACCGACCCTGCTGGTGGATAGACCGTATCTTTGTGCATCGGCTTCGTTCCATGTATATCCGTTCTTGGTACTGTTCGTAGCGTTATTCACATAATAAGTGTCTTTGAAGAAAGCTTTATAGCGACCGTCTTTCTCTCCATATAGATCAAGCATATACTTGCTTGGTTCCATATAGCAGTTACCTTTAGCCAGTTTGGGAACTTCGTATCCGTTGATATTTGTGGCGTAACTGGGTGTCATGCCCGAAAGATAGATACCTGAGGTATTGTTATTGTATGCTTCGGAGTGTTTCCATACACGGTTGAAATAGTTTCCACGAGGATTATAAGCCGTAATGGTAGAGTGGCAGACAATAAACAGTGCTTCTTCATTATTTTTGTTATTGTTCTCATCAAATACAGCTTCTACGTTATCATAGAGCTTGACCCCCAGTGAGCCTGCATTTTGAATCAGATAATCTGCCGCTGTCTTCGCTTTTTCCAGATAGGCTTTACTTTCGCTTTCCGTCAAGGCAGTAGGTATTGCCTAAACCATCTGTGTAGGTCGAGAAGGTGAGGCAGGCTTTGGCATATAAATGATAAGCGGCTGCACGTGTCACGTGCCCTTTTACTTCCTGTGTGATAGGAAGATTTTTCATGGCGAATTCCAGATCTTCCAGAATTACTTTATAAAAATCATTAACCGAACTGCAAGGAAGAACGGAAATAGGACTGTTCATAGGCTCCAATGGCAGGTATTTACCTCCCCATTGCTCTACAATATTATATAAGGCATGGGCACGGATAAACCTTGCTTCGCTGACCAACTCGTTGATTCTTGTTTCGCTTAGACCTTCCACTTTGTCGGCATAATGGACAGCTGCATTACATGCACTCAATATACCATAGAAACCCGCATATCCTTCATTCAACATACCGTTGGAAGCACCGTAATCTTCATAACGGAGTAGTTTGCTCCAGTTACCGTTGGTACCATCGGGATTCGTATCTTGCCAAATGTCTGTTCCACCTTCTGCAACCATTAGATAGGTGTCTTCTGCCTGACCATAAACTATGCGGACCAGGTCAAAGTAACAGTCGTTCACTTTCTTTTCATAGCCTGCCGGGGTAGACCATTCTTGTTCTGTAGAGATGCCGGAGGGATTAAATTCATCCAGGCTACAGCCGTAGACAGACAACATCATGATTACGGCTGATATAGAGAGTAATTTATGTTTTTTTCATCAGTATAAGTTTTTAGAATGAGATATTAACGCCAAATACGTATTGTTTAGACAACGGTGCGTCGTCATCATTTCCTCCCTTTTCGGGATCATAGTTTTGTAAGTAGTCACACTTTGTAAAAATGAACGGATTGTTTGCGGTAAAATATATACGCATTTTGTTAATCTTTACGGCATCCAACCATTTTTTTGGGAAATGTATAACCTAGTGAAATAGTTTTTTACTTTCAAGTAGGAACCATCAAAATAATTAGCCCATTGTTGATACGGGTCCTGTCCGTTTGTAATACTTGCATCCGGACGGGGATAGCGGGCACTTTGATTTTCAGGAGTCCAGTAGTCACATACAGTAGGTGAAGGCGTCAGACCGTCTGTACGATACCATCCGGTCAGACCGTAAGGGAATTGTCCAGTCCCACCGGGCAATCAACAAAATGCTTAGGTCGAAATTCTTATAATTGAAATTATTAAGTAAACTGCCCGACCATTTCGGTGTAGCGCTTCCTAGAACATAATAGTCATCCGCATTCAGTTTGTAATCGGGAGTACCATTTTCTGCGATATGGACTTGTCCGGGTTTCTGACTGTACTTGGCTGCTTCTTCTGCTTCGGCTGTACCCCATATTCCGGCATACTTGTATCCGTAATAAGTTTTGATTGCCTCACCGGGAATCAGGTAGTAGTCTCCGAACTGAAGCGGGCCTTCGCTGGTTGTTTTTATCACTTCTTCCTTGTTGGTTGAGAATGCCAGTGTGGTGCTCCATTGGAATTTAGGTCCGACAAAGTTACGGCTGGTAATGCTTAATTCCACACCTGTATTACGTGTTTCGCCTACATTAGACCATATTTTGAAAGGAGAGGAGCCATAACCTCCCGTTGCATAGGGCAGGTTTTTCTCGAATAAAATATCTTTAGTATCTGTCCGGTACCAGTCGAACGCCACGTTCAGTCTGTCACTGAATAATCCCAAGTCGAATCCCAGATCTGTCATATAAGATTTTTCCCATCCCAGACTCTTGTTGGCGATGGATTGGGAATAACCGCTATAAGGGACTCCTACATCTTGAAATCCGATAATGCCTGTGCGGCTGTAATCTAATGTGGCGTATTCTGAAGCACCGGCATTACCGGTGACACCGTAACTGGCGCGTAATTTCAGATTGGAAACAGCTTTTACATTCTGCATGAAGGGTTCATCACTAATGCGCCAGGCAATAGCTCCTGCGGGGAACATATCCCACTTGTTTCCATCTGCCAAGATGGATGAACCGTCCCAGCGGCTGCTTAATGTCAATAGGTAACGTCCTTTATAGCTATAGTTAATGCGGGCGACATAGGACATTTTTTGGCTACCTACATAAGAAGAAGAAACTGTGGGTGTACCGGTTGCGGCACCTAAATTATGGTATAGATAAGAATCCGTATCAAATTTGTTGGCAGTGGCGGTCGCTTTTTCTTTTTGGTCTTTTGACCATTCAGTGACTCCGGTTATTGTGAAATCGTGATCCTCTTTTATTTTGAAGTTATAAGTCAGAATATTCTGCCATTTATAATTATAAGTGAAGGTGTTTGGGATAGTGGCCTGAACTAGTCCGCTTTCTAGTCCCTGATATGATTTTGTGCCGGTATACTTACTTTCTTTCACATTCCGGAAATATCCGCCTAACAGACTTTTGAATGAAAGTCCTTTTAGTGGAGTCAATTCTACATAAATCTGTGGGGCTACGCTCAATGTCTTCACATTATTTACATATTGGTCTTCTCCCATATCCGCCAAAGGATTCATGTTGCCGTCTCCCAACGGGTAGTCTACCAGATTGCCGTCTTCATCATAAGGAGTACCCAATGGTGGCATACAGAGAATACGGTTCCATATACGGCTGTAACGCTTGTCATTTTCAGAATACATGGCATATAGGTTTAGTCCGTATTTTACCATTTCATTGGCTTTAAAATCTATTTTGGCACGTGCCGAGTAGCGTTCCAGTTCGTCTCCTTTCAATAATCCTTCCAAATTGTAATATCCTAAAGAAAAATAAGAGGTGACCCGGTCATTAGAATAAGATGTGCTTAGATTGTAGCTATTGGTGATACCGGTTTGTGAAGCTAAATCAAACCAGTCCACCCATTGATTGTTGTCTATATATTTTTGCATATAGCTGGGAAAAAGATTCCCGTCATCGGCCGGGCTGTTCCAGGCACCTACCGTTCTTTGTGCTTCTCTGCGGAAGTTAATGTAATCCTCTCCACGATTTACTTCGGGGAAGCTGGAGATGACATTCCAACCATAGTAGGCATCCAGATCGATGGAGAATTTATCTTTTTTAGGAGTTTTGGTGGTGATGATGATAACTCCATTTGCTCCGGCAGCACCATAAACAGCTGTAGAGGAGGCATCTTTCAGTACTTCAATAGAAGCGATATCATTCGGATTCAATTCATCGTAAGAGCCTTCCATGCCGTCAATGATGAATAACGGGCTATTGTCACCATTGATGGAGCGTGTGCCACGTAGGGTCATGTTCACTCCGGAACCGGCTTCTCCACTACTGCGAGTGATATCCAAACCTGCCACCTGTCCTTGAATAGCCTCTAGTACATTGCTGGTTGGCATTCGGACAATATCCTCACTTTTTACGGAAGCAACAGCTCCAGTCAAATCTCTCTTTTTTACAGTGCCGTATCCTACCACTACCACTTCATCCAATGTTTGAGTATCAGGCTGCATTTTGATATTCAATTGTGTGTTTTTGCCAATGGTTATTTCTTGGGTTTTATATCCTATATAAGATATTTCAAGACTGTTTTTTCCTGCGGGTACATCCAATGTATAATTTCCGTCAAAGTCAGTGATGGTTCCTATAGTATTTGCGCCTTTTACAGTGACGGATACTCCAATTAAAGGTTCATTGTTCTCATCAATAATTTGACCTTTGATAGTACGTCCTTGCAGGATCGATTGAACCGATTCATTGTTCACTATGTTACTTGACTTTGCATGCGAATAGGCAACCGGTATGCATAGGACCATTGACAATCCTAAAATAAGGGGACTACGCATAAGGCTGCTTTCCCTGTTTTGTTTTGGATTTTTCTTCATGTTTTTCATTTTTGCTTCTTTATTAACTCACTATTTGTTTTTAAAGGTTGATGTTATATCAAATTATTGAATCTGTTTGGTTTCAATCGTAAACTTATTAGGTTAGATAAATCTTTTGTTTTCTTTCTTTTTTCGTATATCTGTCTTTTAAGGCCTTGATATCTTGCTTGTATTTTTGTTTTCTTTCTTTATTATTGCTATTTTATGATTTTGTATTTATAAATATTAAAATAGTTTCTTTATTTTATTTTTAACACACTGTTTGTGTTATAATTATCTTATCGGTGCAAAAATATACGAAAGAAATCGAAGATGAAAGGGAAAGTAGTATGTTGTTGAACATATCTATAGCAAATTCTATTTTATTGTTTTATTATATTATAGCTGAAATTTGGTGTTGGAAATATTAAGATAAAAAAGTCCCCGGATAAGAACGCCTTTCTTATCCGGGGACTTTTTTAAATATTATAAGATGTATTCTTTATCGGTTTTTATACATTCTTTCATAATACTTTTGGTAATCGCCACTTGTTACATTTTCCACCCATGCTTGATTTTCCAGATACCATTGGATTGTTTTTACAATACCGGTTTCGAATTTTGTTTCAGGATACCATCCTAATTCATTAGTGATTTTGGTAGGATCGATAGCGTAACGTTGGTCATGTCCCAAACGGTCTTTGACAAAGGTGATTAATGATTCGTTAATCCAGTCGATAGAGATCTCACCTTTGTCGTTCAACTCTTTTTTCTTCAAGATTTTGCGATATTCGGGAGTTTCCGTCATCATCCGGTGAATAGTGGCTATGGTAAGTTTTACTATCTCTATGTTTTCTTTCTCATTGTGTCCGCCTACATTATATACTTCCCCTTCGCGGCCCTTGCGCAGAACCAAATCGATGGCTTTGCAATGGTCTTCTACATATAACCAGTCGCGTACATTCTTTCCGTCACCATATACGGGAAGTTTCTTTCCTTCCAAAATGTTTTTAATGATTAGTGGAATCAGTTTTTCAGGAAAATGGTACGGACCGTAATTATTGGAACAGCGGGTAATGGTTACCGGCATTTTGTAAGTATCACGATAAGCCATGACAATCATATCAGCGCTTGTCTTGGAGGCACTATATGGGCTGTGTGGACATAAAGGAGTTGTTTCAGTAAAGAAACCTTCTGCTCCTAGGCTGCCGTATACCTCATCTGTAGATACCTGGTGGTAACGTACATCTTTGCGCCAGGTGGGATAACCATTCTCATCTTTTCCCGTCACCCAAGCACGGCGGGCCGCATCCAGCAGGTTTTGGGTTCCCAAAATATTAGTTTGCAGAAACAATTGTGGGTTTTCAATACTGCGGTCTACATGGCTTTCTGCTGCAAAATTCACGATGTAGTCAAACTTGTATTCTGCGAATAGTTGGTCTGCCAAATCACGGTCGCATATATCTCCTTTTACGAAGAAACAACGTTCATTATCAATGTCTGATGCAATAGTTCCCAGATTGCCGGCATAAGTCAAGGCATCCAGTACCACCACCCTGATGTCATCATGTTTGGCCAGGATGTATTTTAAATAGTTGGCTCCGATAAATCCGGCAGCTCCTGTAACGAGATAAGTCTTCATATTGTTTTTGATATTAGTGTGTGCAAAGTTCGGAAAGATTTTTTAATCTTACAACTTATCCGCTAGTTCTATTACTTCTAAATCTTTAAATTCTCCATTATCGATACAAAAACGTACCAATGTTCTCACTTTATGAAATCCGGAAATGCCTGCTGCTCCCGGGTTGATGTGTAACATATCCAGTGTCTTGTCATATTTCACCTTTAATATATGCGAATGTCCGCTGATAAAAAGCTGGGGAGGTTTCACCAGCAGGCTGCCGCGGATGGAAGGATCATAGTTGCCCGGATATCCGCCTATATGCTTTATCAACACCTCCGCACCATCTACGGTGAAGCGGTTGGTTTGAGGATAAAGTCTGCGTATGTCCTGCCCGTCAATGTTTCCATATACTGCCCGGAAGGGGCGGAAAGCGGACAGTTTCCGGGCGACTTCCACCGAGCCGATGTCTCCGGCGTGCCATATTTCATCACAATTCTCAAAATATTTCAAGTATTTGTCATCCCAAAATGCATGAGTATCCGATAATAATCCGATTCTTGTCATAGTTTTTTTGTTTATTATCGGCAAAGGTACTATATTTGGAACAAATCTAAGCATAATATGGAGAGCAAATATCATTATTTCAAGCGTGATATCAGTTGGTTGTCTTTCAACTATCGCGTGTTGTTGGAGGCGGATGACGACTCCCTTCCGTTGTATGAACGGATTAACTTTATCTCTATATATTCTTCTAATCTGGAGGAATTCTACAAGATTCGTGTAGCGGAACATAAAGCCATCGCTTCCGGTGGCCAAAGTGATGATATGACACAAGAAGAAGCCAGACACCTGATACATCAGATAACCGAAGCTGTCAATAGCCAGATGGAAGACCGTATCCGCATTTATGAGCATAAGATTGTCCCGGCTTTGCGCAGGCATCATATTATTTTTTATCAAAGTAAACAGGAGGTAGAGCCTTTTCATCAGGAGTTTATCAGTAATTTCTTTAAAGAAGAAATTTTTCCCTATCTTCAGCCTGTTCCGGTATGCAAGAATCGAATCAAGACTTTTTACGTGACAACCGTTTGTATCTGTCGGTACGCGTGACGCGCAAAGACACGGGGGAAAAGGAATACTATATTATCAAATTGCCTTATAGCAAAGTTCCCCGTTTCATAGAACTTCCCCGACAGGGAGAAAACTTTTACCTGATGTATATGGAAGATATTATAAAGGCGAATATCAACCGTATGTTTCCGGGCTATGATTTGGATTGCAGTTATTGTTGCAAGATATCTCGTGACGCCGATATTTTCGTGGATGATGCAACCAGTTCCGAAGTAATGGTGGAACAGTTGCGTAAAAAGGTGAAAAAGCGTAAAATAGGTGCTGTATGCCGTTTTGTGTATGACCGAAAGATGCCTGCGGATTATCTGGAGTTTCTGGTCGATGCATTTGGCATCAATCGTGATGATTTGGTTCCGGGAGACAAACACTTGAACTTGGAGGATTTGGCTCGTCTGCCTAATCCCAGTAAGGAACTTTGTACCCAATTGAAACCTCGTCCCATGACATTGAATTGTTTGGATGAGAAAGAATCCATATTCCGTTATGTGAGCAAGAAGGATTTGATGTTGCATTTCCCTTATCATTCTTTTGAACATTTCATCCATTTCCTGTATGAGGCCGTTCATGACCCGTCCTGTAAGGAGATCATGATTACCCAATATAGGGTGGCGGAAAACTCGGTTGTTATCAATACGCTGATTGCTGCTGCGCAGAATGGTAAAAAAGTAACTGTTTTTGTAGAACTTAAGGCCCGTTTTGACGAAGAAAACAATTTGGCTACCGCCGAGATGATGAAGCGGGCGGGGATACATATTATTTTCAGTATACCGGGATTGAAAGTGCATGCCAAGGTGGCGCTTGTACTGCGGTATAACAAAGAGGGAAAACAGACTCGCAGCTATGCTTATATCAGTACCGGAAATTTCAATGAGAAGACTGCCCGGATATATGCTGATTCCGGTTTGTTCACTTCCAACGAGATTATTGTGAATGATCTGTATACTTTATTCCGGGTATTACAGAAAGAAGTGACTGAACCCAAATTCAAGCGTTTGTTGGTAGCCCGTTTTAATCTGCTGCCGGAACTGAGAAGACGTATCGGATATGAGATAAATATGGCAAAGGCGGGAAAAGAAGCGCGGATTATCTTGAAAATGAATGCGCTGCAAGATCCTGCCATGATAGATGAATTATATAAGGCTAGTGAGGCAGGAGTGAAAATAGACTTGATAGTACGTGGTATCTGCTGCTTGATTCCCAATCAGCCTTATAGCAGAAATATCCGTATCACTCGCATTGTGGACAGCTTTTTGGAACATGCCCGGGTGTGGTATTTCCACCATGGAGAAACCGCTTCTGTTCATGGGTTCGCC
>ENA-OQBV01000559-OQBV01000559.1-human-gut-metagenome-genome-assembly--contig:-NODE-559-length-20812-cov-3.183225_pt1 | contig 20812 bp, 18 predicted proteins | sample MGYA00242750_ERZ504559 | MGnify/ENA primary metagenome ERZ504559 (study PRJEB26092, sample SAMD00036230) | human gut metagenome | host: Homo sapiens | study: EMG produced TPA metagenomics assembly of... | reverse complement strand
ATCCGCCGGGGCATCTCCACAATGAAAGGATATGTGTTTGTAGGACGAGAAAGTAGTCTGCGAAGCCGAGTTTATGGCACAAATAGTAAAAAATAAATAACCACTAAAAAAACAACATGATTAGTCCATTAGCATATATACATCCCGAGGCAAGAATTGGTGAGAATGTAGAAATCGGTCCTTTTGTGTTTATCGACAAGAATGTAGTTATCGGCGATAACAACACAATCATGCCTAACGCCAATATACTGTATGGCTCACGCATAGGGAACGGCAACACCATTTTTCCGGGAGCTGTTATAGGCGCTATTCCCCAGGATTTGAAATTCCGCGGTGAAGAAACGACTGCCGAAATAGGTGATAACAACACCATTCGCGAGAATGTAACCATCAATCGTGGTACAGCGGCTAAAGGCAAAACCATAGTGGGCAGTAACAACCTGTTGATGGAAGGGGTACACGTAGCACATGATGCCATCATAGGCAGCGGTTGCATCATAGGCAATGCCACCAAGATGGCAGGTGAAATTATCATTGATGATAACGCCATTATCAGCGGTGCCGTATTGATGCACCAATTCTGCCGGGTAGGCGGTTATGTAATGGTACAGGGCGGTTCACGTTTCAGCAAGGACATTCCTCCTTATATTATAGCGGGGCGCGAACCCATCGCCTACGCAGGAATCAATATCGTAGGACTCCGCCGCCGCGGATTCTCTAATGAACTAATAGAGAATATACACAACACCTATCGCATTATTTATCAAAATGGTATGAACGTTACCGATGCCTTGGAACAAGTACGCAAAGAAATACCTATGAGCAAAGAAATAGAATATATTATTTCTTTCATAGAAAATTCTCAAAGAGGTATCATCAGATAACAAAGTTTTTTATAACTTTACTGCACGAAAAAAAAGTTATATAGTATATACAGTAAAATATATGATTTACAGATTTACAATAATCTCTGACGAAGTCGATGATTTTATAAGAGAAATAAAGATAGACTCGGAAGCAACTTTCTTTGATTTGCACGAAGCGATATTGAAAGCGGCAGGATATAAAGATGACCAGATGACCTCTTTCTTCATTTGTGATGACGACTGGGAGAAAGATCAAGAAATCACACTGGAAGATATGGGAAGTAGTTCGGAAGAAGACAGCTACATCATGAGAGAAACCCGCTTGAGTGATTTGGTGGAAGACGAAAAGCAAAAATTGCTGTATGTATTCGACCCGCTGGCAGAACGAGTGTTTTTCATTGAACTATCGGAAATCATCACCGGCAAAGACCTTGACAAAGCAGTATGTTCGCGCAAAGCCGGAGAAGCCCCTAAACAAACCGTCGACTTTGACGAAATGATGGCAAAAAGCAATAGCGGAAATCTGGATATAGACGAGAATTTTTATGGTGATCAAGACTTCGATATGGAAGACTTTGATCCCGAAGGATTTGATATGGGCGGTGCCTCCTCACCGGACCCTTATGAGCAAGAAAACTATTAATCTTAACGGGGCGGACGTTAAACGTCTGCCCCTCTCTTTTTATAAACACCATGCCTGACACCCTTATCGTCCTTATCGGCCCTACCGGTGTAGGAAAGACCGAACTAAGCCTTTCCATTGCCGAACACTTCCGGACTTCCATTGTCTCGGCAGATTCACGCCAATTATATGCAGACCTGAAGATAGGAACTGCCGCCCCTACTCCAAGCAACTGGCGCGTGTTCCTCATTACTTTGTCGGAACATTACAACTAACAGATTATTACAGCGCCGCACAATACGAAGCAGATGTGTTAGCACAACTGGAAATCCTGTACCAAAACCATGACACTGTAATACTGACCGGAGGTTCCATGATGTATATAGATGCCATCTGCAAAGGCATAGATGATATCCCCACTGTAGACAACGAAACACGCCAGCTGATCTCACCGTTACGAACAAAAAGGACTGGACACTCTTTGCGCCGAACTAAAGCTGCTGGACCCCGAGTATTACAAAATAGTGGATTGAAAAATCCCAAACGAGTAATACATGCATTGGAAATATGCTACATGACTGGAAAAACTTATACTTCCTTTCGTACCCGCACTCACAAGGAACGCCCTTTTCCGCATCATCAAGATAGGACTAACTCGCGACCGCGAAGAATTGTATGACCGCATCAACCGCCGCGTGGACATCATGATGCAGGACGGCTTGTTGGAAGAAGCCCGGCAGGTATATCCTTTCCGGCATCTGAACTCGCTCAATACCGTAGGATACAAAGAAATATTCAAGTATCTGGATGGAGAATGGACATTGGAATTCGCTATCGGGAAAATCAAACAAAATTCCCGTATCTACTCTCGTAAACAGATGACCTGGTTCAAACGAGACAAAGACATCGTTTGGTTCCATCCCGACCAGCAAACAGAAATTATGCAATATATTCATTCAGTTAACCACTAATTACAATCATGAAAAAATTACTAACCTTCATCATGGCTTGCGTCATCAGCCTGGGTGTAACCGCCCAAATCTCGAAAGAAGCATTTGAGAAATGGCATCAAAACAAGTATTCCATGTTCATCCACTTCGGTCTTTATTCCGAACTGGGAGGCGTATGGGAAGGCAGCCCCGTCACCCGAGGATACAGTGAACAAATCCAGTCGTTTGCGGGAATCTTCAGTGATTGGTATGGAAATACCGCTCTGCGTTTCAATCCCACCCTGTTCGATGCAGACGCTATTGTGTCACTGGCCAAAGAAGCCGGTATGCGCTCCATCATCATTACCACCAAGCATCACGACGGTTTCTGTATGTTCCGTACAGCCACCACCGACTATAATTCATACGATGCCACCCCTGGCAAACGCGACTTTATAAAAGAGATGGCGGAAGCTTGCAAACGTGGCGGAATCAACTTCGGCATCTATTTCTCACTGATAGACTGGCATTTTCCACAAGCCTATCCCATCTCCAGCCATAACTGTGATTTCATCACCCCACAACACCATGAATTCACCAAAGCACAAGTTACCGAACTGTTGACCAACTACGGTCCCATTTCTGAACTTTGGTTTGACATGGGTTCCAACACTCCTGAACAAAGCAAAGAACTGTATCAACTAGTGCACAGATTGCAACCAGACTGTATGGTAAGCGGCCGGTTGGGCAACGATCAGTATGACTTCAGTGTCATGGCAGACAACACATATCCCGAAGGCTCTTTGCAGACCGCATGGCAAACAGCAGCTTCCATGTTCGATGAAACCTGGAGCTACCGTTCCTGGCAAAAAAGGGGGGACGTTCACACCAAAGCGATGGAAAAACTGCGCAGCCTGATCAATGTAGTTTCCCATGGTGGAAACTTCCTGCTGAACATCGGTCCCAAAGGCGACGGTTCCGTAGTACCCTTTGAAAGAGAAGTGCTGAAAGAAATCGGTATCTGGTTGAAGAAAAACGGTGAAGCCATTTATGGTACAGAAGCCTCTCCTTTCCGCGAGCAATTCGAATGGGGAACCATTACCCGCAAAGGCAATAACCTCTACCTCATCTTATCGGGCAACCGTCCTGCAGATGGTAAAATCACTTTGAACATACCGGGATGCAAACTGCAAAAAGCAGACATTAAAGCGATTCAGAAAGGACAGGAGATGATCTTCACACTGCCCGCCGACGCATATGGAAAAGATATCCAAGTGATTTGCGCCACGTTCGACCAACCGGTGAAACCACAACCTATAGCTGCACAGCGCACTCCTAATTATAGTTATTCCTGTTTCGATTATTACAGCAACTACCGCAGTACGGTGAGCTATCAATGGAGCATCAACAAATCCAACCTCAACGCATTGGAATTTACCTATACTCCGCAGGAGAACGGTAAGGAATTACTGGTTGAAGTAGATGGAACACCTTACACAGTAACCCTTGACGCAAGCAAGGCACAGGCACTAAACCTATCTTCCAAGGCCGTATGGGGTCAGCGTTACTTCTGCGGGCCGGGCAGCGGATTGTTCGATGCTCCTGCCACCATCCATACTGATCCGGAAAAAGCACCGGTAAGAAAAGGACAATGGAAAGAAGTGAATGAGGAAAAAGCCATGTTCCCCAGCAATATTCTGGAAAGTTACTTCCTAATGCAGCAGGTAGAATCGCCCAAAGCACAAGATATTCTAGTAGATGTAGGTGCTGGAAACGGTATCGAAATCTATCTGAACGGCAAGTCTGTAATGAAACACCTCAACCCTTACCGCTGCAAGTTCCGTGAGGAAAAGGTGCTGCTACCACTTCAAAAAGGCAGTAACCAAATTGTGGTAAGAATATACAACCGCTTTGAAAAAGAAACAGGCTATCTGCTGCGCCCATCAGCGGAACAGGTTATCTACAAACAGAAATTCACTTTGCCGCAAGTGGCAAAAGGGAAAGTTCATACTGTTGTTGTAAAACAGAATAATCTGCCATCCATCCATAAGGACACAGAATTATCCAATCTGAATGTAAAGGCAAAATAAAACTCTGCAATAAATAAAAAGCGAAATGCCTCTCCCCGGATGTTTCTGTCATGAAATGTCCGGGGAAAGTTTTATATAAAGAAAACATCATTCTAGAATTTACTAATAACATTGACAGGTCACATGCATGAAGATCATAATATTCATAAAGTACCCTTCATACAGTCTGTTCCGATATTATACTTTCTTTCTGTCTGCTTGATAATTCAAAATTACCCCCAGTACCATCAGTACAGAAAGTACAATCCATGTAACATTCAGAAAGATTCCTTTCCATTCCTGCCGGGTAATGAACTGTGAATACAAAGGTCGTATAATCGGAGCTTGAGGATGGTGGAGTTTACAGCGGGACCGATCAATGGCCCTTTGATAATCATCTAAATCAAAAATACAACGCTCATAACATACAACGGCTTGTCCTTTCTCATGCCTCACCGGAATAACCCATGCCTTAACTTCCCGCTCCTCATACTTATGACGGGGCAATGAATCGGTAAATGCAGGAGCTACAGAGAAATGATATTGCTTCTGTTCCTTACGATAGCGGTGTCTGCCCATACTTCGTGTCACCTCACGAGTGACAGTCACACTGCTCCTTCGGGCATAATCCACCTCCAGAGTATCGAAAGTAAAATACAGAGCATTATTCCCCCCATTATATAAATCGGTAACAGCATGATAACGCACCACTTCATCTGCCGAATGAAAAAGCCAGTTCTGTAAAGGAATATTAAAGGCCATACTGGCAGCCGCCATCAATATAAGAAAAGGAATTTTCCATCTTGAAGCAATGATAAAAGCCCCTCCGGCGAGAGTGAGTAACGGAGGGAAAGCATACGTCGTAATTTGTAACCAGCCCCCCGGATTAAAACCAAGAGCAACAGTGAACAAGATTCCTGCTAAAGAAGGAATGAAAAGTAATACCAATAACTTAACGACCCAGTTTTTCATTATTCAATATTAGTTTTGTCTTGCCAAAGATAGTAATATAAATCCAAAAAAAGAATCTGTAAATGCTTACAGCAGCTTACAGATCCTTTTCCACTTTATTCTTGCAAGACGAACACGTTCTTTATTTCTCTAATGCTTTTATTAATTCTTTTTTTACGGTATCCACTCCCGGGAAACCGGTGTATTTTTGAATAATACCCCCTTCTTTATCAACAATAATATAAGTCGGAACCCCCTGTATGCTGAACTGCTTGCTCAGGTAATTCCACTGAGCCGCCGTTACTCGGTAATGCTCTCCATGAATATCCGGAATCATGTTATCCCACGTTTCTTTGGGCGAGTTCTCTCCGGCAATAAAAACATATACAATATCTTTACCTTCAAGATCTTTCTTCATCGGTTTCATCTGTTTCATAGCCATTTTGCAAGGACCGCACCAAGTCGCCCAAAAATCGACCAAAATCACCTTACCCTTAAATTTAGAAGTGATAGAATAAAATAAATCTTCATCTTTTACTTCTCCGGATTCATTAACAGTATAACCTTTCTTTTTCTTATTAGCTTCAATCGTTTCCAAAAGACGGTTGTTCATCCTTGTCAGTCTGCTGAGATAATAAGGATCACTCATCTTCCGTATCTCCTCAAAATCATGTATAGTCAATGGAGTGAAGTCACTGATTTTCTGAGCATATTTCATCATTTTCTGCAGATCGAAAAAAAGTCCTTGCTCTGTACCCAAATATCCGGCTATAATCTTTTTCAAGATATAGTCTTGCTGCATAGAACTGAATTCTTTAAACAAATCATCGTATTTTATTCGCAATTCTCCCATTTTTTCCCGATAGACAGATGTTTTTCCGGCATCTGTATTAGCCTTGAACTCACGTATTATCTCAGCATCTTCAACAGAAACTTTATCGGAAGAGAGAATAAACGCAAATATATCACTCAACTTATCATCCATCTTCACCCTCATATAGCCCATTCCTCTCACCAAATCAGCATAACCATTGGTATAAAGCATGACAGGCGAGTTCAGTATATTCAGCTGCCGGATATAGTCATAGAAATCATCACTCAATTCCGGTTGTTTAAACTTTTGATAAGCTTCACGAGCCGGTAATCCACTGCACTGCACATAAGCATAGGCTAAATTAGAGCTTACACGGGTCAATGTCAAAGTACAAAGCAAATCATTCTGAGCCAATAAAAGATTCCGGTATGCCTGACTTCTTTTCTTATCGGAACAGATAGCAGATTTGGTTTCTTCATATTTTTTCAACCAATAAGCTTTATACTGACCGGCAGTCATATTATATAAATCATTCATATTCCAATGAACCATTCCCCATACATCCATCAAATGTTCATCATCGGTTATCATTTCATCATTCAAAGCCGCCATAGTACCTGAAAAATAGACTTTCTTTCCACCAGCACGCTTCCCTTTCAACAATTTGCTTTCAGAACGACTCAACTCACGCAAGTTGACAGCCATATCCAATTCACCACCGGGAACTAAAAATACATCAAAATAAATATCACGTCCCACAGAAAAACTGACCGTAGTCGGAGTACAAAGTTCAATCTCTGTCCGAAATGTTCCGTCTTCATTCACCTTAATTTCAGTATCCTCAAATTTAGCCGTCAACAAATCACAAGTCCTACAAGAAAACGGAAGTGCATAGTGCTTCTCATAGCCTAACAAACGACCGGTTATCACTGATTTGCCATCTTTCAATTCAGCCTTAGGCAACGGTTCATCGTAATTCAATTTCTGTTTCTTCACATCATCCGATAAATCTAATTCCGGTAATTTTCCATCCAAATGGATTCCCCATACCTTGAAACAATCTTCACAATCGCTTTCAATGAAATCAATCACTTTCACTGTGGGGGCAATAACGGAAAAATAAGACTAAAAAGAAGCTTCGCCGCTATCGGGCATCCAAAATTTTTCACCCAAAGTGATTCCATTACCGGAACGAATCGGATACTTCTCTCCATTATCAGCCAACAAATAACTTTCATTACTTATCTGAATCCAATTATGAGGACGGAAAAAGGCTTTTATATCCAATACGGTTGCCGTATCCGAAACCACCACTCTGTCTATCTCAATAGTAGAAGAACTACGAGCGATGAAAGGCGGCTGTTTAACCACCCGGTTTTTTGCCTGCAAAAGGCAGCAACTCACCATAGCAAGCAATAGAATACCAAAGTTTTTCATTGTATTTTTTTTTAACATACTTACTTATTTCCCAAGTTCCTATCCAAAATATTCTTTACTTCTTCGTATGCCTTTGTATATCCACGGACCAAAGTAATACCATCCGGAGAGATTAACATAAGAATGGGAACTCCTGAAAAATAAAGGTCTTTCACTATAAAGCCGTTACCCTCCTCCTCTGTGTAAACTGTAGTCCACGGATGGCTTAGCAATCCCTGTACCCGTTCATCTTTCTTAAACTCTTCAGAACTTCCCTGCAACGATTTCAATAAATCATCACGGGTAAATCCCAATACCTCCAAACCTTTTTCATGATATTTTTGATAGAGATCCATTATTTTAGGATTTACCCAAAAAGTACCAGGACATAATCCCCAATGATAAATCAACACATATTTGCCTTTATAATCAGACAAAGACACCTTCCGGTCATCTTTATCTGTCACTGTAAACTCCGCTGGCGCAAAGCCTACTTCAATATTCTTCAATACAAGCAATTGCTTGTCAAGTATTTGTCCAAAATATGAATTTTGAACCTCTGGAGTAAATTGTGCCAAACGCTCTTTCACATCCTTATAAGTAGCATCAAAAACAAAAGCGGATGCATACATAAAAGCGGCATATTCCATATCGTTCACTTTCAATGCCAGACTATCACGAACAGTCTTCAGTATTAGCGGACGATGATATTCATTATACATTTGCCCGTATTTTGCCACACTATCATTTTGCTTTGTATCCTGATATTTCAGTATCTGACTGAAGATATCAATCATTTCAGTATTGGAAGACGCAGTCAGGCTATCGTACCTAGCCACCAACGAATTGTCATAAAAACCACCCGAATGACGAACCGCACCCAAGTAATCCAAAGACCCTTTCAGTTTTATATCATCACCTACACGAGCTATAATCTCAGCTCCGCGAATACAACTCCGTAACGGTTCACCCATTTTAGGCTGATGCATCAATAAATAAAAAGTAGTATGTTCCATAGGAATAAAAGCCGAGAAAGTTCCCTCCTTTTCCACCAATATGGTATCTGTCCCGTCATTCTTTCCAATCGGGCAATAAAAAAGTTTTAAGAAAAAGAGTATCTCCGACCTGAAGCCCTTCCAAATGACCGGATAGTTTAAAGCCATCGGTCTGCATAGTTTGCCGGCATGATACTAGAGCCACTGCAAAGAGTGCCAAAGCCAAAATTTTCTTCATATATTCTTACTTTTATATAAATGACTTCCGTTATTTTACATGACGAAGTACCAACGTATCTTTTTTCTCTACAGGAAATGACTTTGTCGGAATATCACCTCTAAAGAAACCTTCCTCCTTTATTTTTTTGATACGTTTCCATGCCTGCTGGTAAAGTGTTATGCGGTCTTCCACCGGATTCCCGTCTTCGTCCAAGGCATAACGCTGATCTTCGGGAACAGTAGCCATGTATTTCTTATAATAGCGAATGGCATTCTTCTCATCTTCTTTCCAATCATAGAGACAGGCTATTTTATAAAGAATGGAGTTTTTCTTTGTATAAATATATAACTTCTCCAAGGCTTCCACCTCTTTCTTTGTATCCCCCGCATAATCGTAACATTCTACCAACCCGTCATAAAGACGTACCATCATACTATCAGAAGGAACCGCTATGCGGAAGGCTTCTTCCATATATTCCACACCCTCCTTTTTCCAGGAAGTGCGTGCCGAAGCTTTTGCCAGATAATAGAGCACATTCACATCCATCGGATTTTTTTGATAGGCTTCTTTCAGATTATCGTATGCACCATAAAACCAGTTATCCCCATAATGGGATACACCTAAATAGTAAAGAGTGAGAAAACTACGATCACCCAGTTCTTTTAATGACTCATAGCGTTTTACCGCTGTTCCGTACTCTTTCAGCATACAATAAGCTTTCGCATTCTGGCGGTTCACATCTATATTGGTGGTATCGGACAAACGATAAACTTCCGTCACATCAACAGCATCTTTAAACTGCTGATTGTTATTAAAAATACCGGCAATGCGTGCCACTGTCTGGGCATCCAACGAATCACGCCGATAGGCTATGTTATAACTAAGAAAGGCACTGGCGGCATCCTGCAATCCCTCGTATGCCTGTCCCAGATATTTGTATCCGGTGGCCGACAAGGAATCGCGCTCCAACCAGCCATGACAAGCCGTACGTGCTTCTTCATAATCTTCGGAGGCTAATAAAGAGCGTATGAACTGCAACCGGAAAAATTTATTTTCCGGTTGCAAATTCATTGCCTTCTGATAACAGTTGGCCGCCCGACGGGAGTTACCCGTCAATTTGTAACACTCGGCAAGGTCGATCAAAACTTTTGTGTTTGTGCTGTCTTTCAAGATAAGAGAGTTCAATACCCCTATGGCTTCCGGATAACGGTTCATCGCTTTCAGCGCCTGAGCTTTGGTAATAAGCAATAAAGAATCCTGACAATCGGATTCAATCAGCGTAACTACTGTCTCATAATCATAATTATCCATTGCCTGACGAATCCCATCATTCACCTGGGCAAACAACGAAATGGGGAGCATACATAGTAGCAGTGTTACAAATTTCTTCATATCTTTATTCTTATTGTTTCTTTGTAGTAATCAATATCACGCCATTCTTGGCCTTGGCTCCATAAATGGCAGTACCTGCCGCATCCTTCAACACCGAAATAGATTCAATATCCGAAGCATTCATTTTTTCCATTTGACTATAAGGCTTTTCTATCCCATCAACTATAAGCAATGGTTTTTCCTTCCAATCTTTCAACGAAAAAGTTTCCTTACCTATCCGCAATGGATTTTCTTGAAAAACAGAGTCTGTCCTCAACTCCAAATGACGTGTTTCATTTGATTTTGTATCTTTACCGTCTAGTCTGAAAGTGACGGGAACCGTATATTTCACACGCACAGGCTGGCCTTTCTGCATACCCGGTTTCCATTTCGGCATAATGGAAATGACTCGGATGGCCTCACCGTCCAAATCCGGATCAATGCTCCTGACAACTTTGGGATTGGCTATATTACCATCTTTCTCAACTACAAATTGTACAATAACCTTTCCCTGTACTCCAGCTTTCTGAGCCTCCACTGGATATTTGATATTCTTCCCCAAGAATTTCAAACATTCTCCCATACCACCCGGAAACTCAGGCATCTCTTCAACAACCTGAAAAACCGGAACTTCATCAGAAGCTTCTTCACCACCTCCATAACCTACTACAACCACTTCCTGTGTCTTAGTTGTGATTTCTCCCTCCAAATACACTTTTAAAGATTTAATTTTTCCAATAAGTTTCTCTGTAATAGTCAATTCCTTTGTTTTCATATTTATATATGAAACACTCAAAGTAGCCCCAACAGGCATTGAAATAACAAAATTTCCATCTAAATCAGTGATCGTACCTGAAGTGGTACCTTTGATAATCACATTAGCACCTACAACCGGAGTGTTTGTACTTTTTTCTAATACCTGCCCTTGCACTTTTATTTCCTTTGCAGGATGTTTTTCGGGACTTTTAACCTCTTCGGTTTTCATAATTGCCGTTAAATCATTAACTTTGACGGCTGAAATCTCATCTAACTCACTAGAGATTTCGGGGCGGGCAAAGGCTGCCACGGCAATGACTGCCAATGGAAGCACATACAGGTACTTGAGTCGTGCCCACGGATTGGATTTCTTTTTTAACATCATAGTAATACGTTTTTAAGTGAACTGTGATTGAAGCTGTTGGCCATAGAGTAGAGCCTTGTGCCAACAGCTTTTTTTATTAATAACAACTGATATTTCTTTGCATCAATACCTTGTGCAATCACGCTTTCGTCCGCTTCGAACTCGTGTATGTTCTGTAGTTCCTGTTTCAATAACCAGGAAGCAGGATTGAACCATTGGAAAAAGATGCAGATATCCGCTATAAGTAAATCTATGGAATGTCTCTTCCGTATATGAGCGTATTCATGCGTCAGTATTTCCTCACCGTTTTCCTTCAGGTCTTTCTCAGAGATCACTACAAACTTCATCCAACTGAACGGAGCGATTTCTTTTTGGTGGGTTATCAGCGTAATACCATTTTCCTGACGGACAAGGGTGCTACCCTTTATCAGCCTCAGCATACGGGTCAGCGACCATACATTACGTAAAAAGAAGAATACAATACCCAACAAATAAACCATCAGCAGCGCTTCACGCCACATAATAGCAGATTCGGGAGCAGTTTCTATAGTAGCAGTCCGATTAAGATTAGCCATAAGCAGCAGTTCTTCCCAAGTCAGCAATTGTTGGCTGACTTCCATCGGTTCTTTCATGGTCACTTCCACAAAGGGAATGGCACAGGACAATATCAGTATTCCCAACAAAGCAATACGGTTAAAACGATGGAATGTTTCACGGCTCAGCAACAGGCGGTAAAATAAATAGAATACCGCCAGACAGACTGCCGACTTTACAATATATACAAAAAATGCTCCCATAGTATGTATCTTTAATTATTCTCTTTATCCGGATTATTCATGCGCCTTTTCCACATCCCGGATAAGCTGCTTCAATTCATCCAGAGAAATCTCCTCCTCCTTCACCAGTGAAGAAACCGCTCCTAAATAAGAGTTATTGAAATATTTACTGATAACCCCTTTCAACGTCTTCTTCTTAAAATCATCACAGCTTACCACCGCATAATACTGATAGGTATTTCCAAATACCTCATGACTGAGAAACCCCTTTTCCTCCAATCCTCTCACAATGGTAGACAGAGTATTGAAATGTGGACGCGGTTCATCATAAAAATCAAGTAACTGTTTTTACAAACAACGGGCCTTTTTCCCCAAAAAATTAACCCATAATCTCTTCTTCCTTTGCTGTCAACATTTTCATAATCTTTCTTTTGATTATCACAAAGAACTAAAACTTTTAGTTATAAAACTAATTTTCATAGTTAAAGTAAACTAAAAGCTTTAGTTACCTGCTGTAAAACAGTATATCCCGTTTTCATCAGTAGGTGAAAACGGGATATACTTATCATAAATAATCCACCTATAAGGAAACTACAGATCTCTATATACTTTATACTTCCCTGAACAATCTATTATTCGTCAATGACCGGTTTATTCTCCGTCAGCCTTTTCAGGCGGAGAAGTGCCTCCATATAATAATAATCAGCATAAATGATGGATGCATCAATCTCTGATTCGGCAGGCAAGTGTCCTGTGGAATGAAGCAGGAAAGCAGGTTTACTTTCACCACACTGGTATTTGTCAGAACTCAGACTGGTTAGCATTTTTACAGCCGCCTGTTTATATTCCAATGCTTTTTCAGCCGGCAGATAACCGGACAATTCTAATAAAGCAGAAGCTACCACACAAGCGGCAGAAGCATCCCGGGGAGCATCGGGAATGGACGGATCATTAAAATCCCAATAAGGAATATAGTCTTCGGGCAGATTTTTCAGATATACATCCGTTACTTTTTGTACAAAATCGAGGTAACGGACATCTTTTGTTTCCCGATAAACGACTGTATAACCATAGATAGCCCATGCCTGACCACGAGCCCACATACTGTCATCCGAATAACCTTGATGGGTCACTCCCTTGATAAATTCACCTGTCAGAGTATCATACACTGCTACATGATAAGAGGTATAATCCGGACGAAAATGATATTTCATCGTCTTATCCGCATGAGCCACGGCAATATCAAACAAATAAGGATTACCTCCATTCTTGGCTGCCCAGAAAAGCATTTCCAGATTGATCATATTGTCCATGATGGTATTATGACCGCCAAACATTTTCACATTGCGAGGCCATGAAAGCATAGTACCTACACGGGGATTGAACAATGCTGATAACGAATCAGCCGTATTGATTATAACTTGCTTATATTCCGGATTACCGGTCAGACGATAACCGTTACCATAGCTACAAAAAACCAAAAAACCCAAATCATGATCGTATGCAGGAATCTCCGAGAGAAATTTCAAAGAAGCAGTAAACTTTTCGGCCTCTTCCTTTATTTTCGGATCTTGTGTATATTCATAATCATACCACAAGATGCCCGGCCAGAAACCTCCGCACCATTCTTCCTTACTCACTTTACGATAGTTCCAGTCAGACTGGCCATCCATTATGTTACGAGGCATCATAGTGTAATCTACCTCCCGCCCTTTTCCATGCATAACCTCCAAAGTACGATGTACCTGGCGATCACAATATTCCAAAGCTCTGTCCACCTCCAGTTTGTTGTCTACTTCAGTACAGGCTGAAAGCAGACATAACCCTATACCTACTAATAGATTTTTTGTATTCATAATTATCCTTTCTTTTTTACTTATTGATACGGAACCAATCGGCATCTACCCAACCTCTTTCCTTACCATAAGGAGCTGTACTGAATAATCCTACTTTCGCTCCTATCCACTTACCCTGACGAGCGGTAAAAGGCACTCCGGCCGATGTATATTTCCTGCCGTCCAGACTGTAGCTGAAATAACAGATACCTCCCCCAAGTTACTTTCACCTGCAAATAAATATCACGCTCATAATTGGGATAGAGCCCGGCTCCGAACCGGCGGCTTACAGGTAATTCCGCAAGACGGGTCACTGTTTCAGGAGACCGTTGCTCCGCATCCTTGCAGACCACTTGATTCAATATAAATTTATCACCTTCTTTTACTACACCCAGATAGCCATAATCCCACCCCATCACTATCAGTCCGGACTGCTGTCCGTCTGCTTTCGCCGAAACTTTCAGTTTGGCAGTCACTGTAAATTCTTCGGCAGGGAATTTTTGTAACAAGAGATTCGGCACCTCCCAAAAATTCACAAAATCCTTGGACAAAATATGTCCATATATACGAATGTAACCCAAATCAGAGGTAAAGCCAAACGTATCCTGGTAATTGGCATGCCATTCCCATTGCAAGCCCAATTGCCTTGTGTTGAATTCATCACTCTCAATCGGTGTCTCTATAGGATAAGTCCTGCCTACATCCGGCTTTTTATATCGTTTTACAGGTTCACCACACCCATCTCCATCCTTGTCCTCCCCAATCACGGGCCAATCATTTTCCCACTTCATAGGATTCAAGTGCAAAACTCTACCATACATAGCTTTATCTTGAAAATTGATAAACCAAGACTCGCCTGTATAAGTTTCCACCCATCCTCCCTGATGAGGACCATTTATATCTGTATCTCCCTGAGCCATAACAATTTTCGATTCGTATGGGCCATACACATTACGAGAACGAAGTGCCAACTGCCAACCTGTCACCACCCCTCCTGCAGGAGCCAAAATGTAGTAATATCCATTACGTTTGTAAAACTTAGGCCCCTCGATGGTGTGATTCACCCCATCATTACCATCAAAAACCAATACAGGTTCACTAATGACTTTTGTACCTCCCGCATTCATCTCACAAACCGTAATCACACTATTGAATGCGGCACGACTGCCCGCCCACGCATGTACCAAATACACTTTTCCATCCTCATCCCACAACGGAGTAGGATCTATCATTCCTTTCCCGGCCTTTACCAAGACCGGCTTTTCCCATTCACCCAACGGATCTTTAGTCTTTACCATGAAAATACCCCAATCGGGATCTCCCCAATAGATAAAAAACTCACCGTTGTGGTAACGGATAGAAGGAGCCCATACCCCTTTTCCATGTTGAGGAGCGTTAAAGAAGCCGGTCGGCTCTATCTCCTTCAAGGCATAGTTTGCCAAACGCCAGTTGACCAAATCCTTTGAATGAAGAATGGGCAATCCCGGAGCGCAGCCAAAACTGGAAGCGGTCATGTAAAAATCATCACCTGCGGCACAAACATCCGGATCAGAGTAATCCGCATGAATAATCGGATTAATATACGTACCGTCTTTCTGATCGGGCACCCATACCTTGGATACATACTGAGCATCTGCCTGTTGCCATGCACCACATACTAAAGCCGCTATAATCACTATCTTTTTCATTCTTACCTATTATAAAAATGCCCTGAAACAATCATTCTTACCTTAAAAAACGTACTCTATTAAACTAAAAAATCACCTAACCTTCATTTTTGTTAACCTAATCTATCTATAATACGGACAAGAAAACCAATACACTCAACGAAAGTGGTTATTTTTATAATACTTGTCCTCTATACTTTTTATATTCTTCTATTTCCTGATCCGTCACTGGCACGAGTTGCATGGCCACACCACCTCCAGGCTTTAATGCGAACTGCATGATTTGAGAAGAATCCACCAACAAACGGGTACATTTCACCTGAGTACGAGTCTTCATTTTATCTCCCCCATCTGTATAAATACGGGCCAGATAGGTCTTTCCCTTATCTAAAAATGAAAGATTTACCGATTGAGCAGAACCTTCATTATTAGTCAAAGCTCCTACAAACCAGTCATTACCTTTGCGACGCGCCATAGTTATACACTTACCCGGAGCACCTTCTAATACTTTTGTATCATCAAATACGGTTTGCAGATTCTCGAACCATTCTATTTCGGGCTCCCCTTGATAGAATGAAGGGCGGTCATACCAGAAGATAGTTTGTAAAGGACTGTAAAAAATCAATGAAGCCGCCAACTGATGAGCATGGGTGTTCTTCAGGCGTTTGTCGAAATAACAGATGGTATAATCCGCTGCTCCATTAATCATACGGGTAAAAGGCAGAATCGTATTATGCGTAGCGTCGGGAAATTCCTCATTTCCCCGTATCCCTTCCTGAGTGAGCAAGTTAGGATAAGTACGGCTGAAACCGGATGGACGGAACTCATCATGAATATTAATCAACAATTTGTTTTCGGCAGCCAGACGAACCATATCATGCAGCCAAGTAGCCCAACGATGACTGGCATACTGTACGAAACCGGATTTCACACCTACGACTCCCCACTTATGCAGCAATGGAAAAAGCTCATGCATCTGTTTCATCAGGGCATGCTGATTGACATACACCCATACACCTACTCCTTTTTCTTTCCCGTATGCAATGACACGCGGCATGTCCAGTTTGGAAACCACCTTTGTGGCATCTCCGTCATGAGAAGTACAAGGCATATACCATTGCCAGTCGAACAACATATAAGGAATATGATGGGCAGCACAGAAATCAATTGTGGCTATGGCTCCTTCGGTGGTAATAGTCGTTTCACGCATAATCTTGCCGGGCCTGATCCAGTCCGTATCGGTTATCTCACAAGGAGGATTCAGGTTCTGGATGATGTCGTTGTGTTCCAGCAATTCCCCCGGCTTATCAGCCGCCATGATAATTTTCCATGGAGTAGCATAATAAGTAACAATATCCACAGGGCTATACATGACCGAAGTCAGTGTATTCTGTTTAGTTGGAGAAGCTACAAACTTAGTCAGACACCAGTCATCTACATCGGCATCAGTCAAAGCTACCCACAGCCCATTGGGAAGTTCTACGGTCAAGGCACGTTCTACCGGCAATTTGATGTCATTAATGGCAAGGCGCTCAAAAGGAGCTTGCGCCCATTGCTCCGTCCACGCCACCGCACCGGGGAAAACGTATATTCAGTCAGATCCCCACCACTTTATGAAAAATGGCCTGTGGATGTTCAGGAAAAAAATAACGGAAAGCGATGCCTTCATCATACGCACGTACTTCTATGTTCAAACGATAATTAGAACCATCCTTTTTAGAAAGGTACATGGTAGCTGCATTATAAGCGTCATGTATCGTGCTGCGCTCTCCATACAAAGGATGCCATGTCTTGTCAACGGCAGGTTGATAAATAACACTGTCCACTTCCAGATTGTCCATCCAACAATTTGCCTGATTAATTTTACGGGCAAGCGCCAGTTCCCAAGTACGGTTATCCAGCTGAAGACCGGCACGGGAGTTTCCGACAACCTCTCTGCCTCTATATTTTACCTGATATACCATCTCATTCACCGAAGAAGAAATTCTCTCCTGCCTGAACATGACTTCATGAACTCCCTCCGGGGACATCAATTTCAAATTCTTTAGAATGACCTGCATAAAGTGAAACCGTACAGGTCAACGCACATGCTATGAATACTATTTTTTTCATAATGATAATGACTAACTTTTTATATTGGTAGTACGGATGAACCGGAAAACTCACTCAATGAAAGGAAAAATAAAATATACCAGTAAAAAAACAATTCACCGCAGAGACTCATGCTGAATATCCCTGCGGTGAATAAGGAAGCACAAAAAAATTATAATTTTTGATTTGTAACCTTCAATCCAGATCTTTGGTTCTTTTCCCATTTTCACCCGTACAGGACCGGTAGCTGAATAGTACCACACACCATGCCGCATATAAATTGCAGCATATACGTCACGATCCGACTCTAAAACAAAGTTACCTTTCTTTAGTGAACGGCCACAGCCAAGATACATCAGTTGAAGCTTGCCTTCTTTTTCCCTTATTACTCCTAAACTGCCACAGAATGACACATGTCCGGAAGGATGATGAGCCTGCATATCTGTCACACTGAACAGATAATCCGCATACCCGTCCGCTGTATTCACTTTCAGCCCGATACAATCATCATCTCCCTGCAAGGCTTCTACACCGAGTACATTCGGACTACTCTTTTTATACGCTTCATAAACAGATACAAAAGGATGAGTCTGAGCATTATTACCCTCCTGACGGACAATCAAAGCAGGAGTCGGCATAGGAGGCATACAGATATCGCCGGGAGTCAACCCTTTATTCATCGTAGTCGGGGGAGCATCCACCCGATAAACTTCACGCCCCTCACCTCCTGTCATCCATAAACGTGCCGTAATATCTTCGGGCATACTCCATGAAGCGATAAAATTCTGGTTATAATCGGATTTACGCAGATTGGAAAACCAATGATATCCTTCATGCCACGTCTTGTCAAACTTCTCCAAAGCTTTATCAGGAAGCTTGTTCCCCTCCACATCGGTAACTGTCAGAGAAGTACCTACATGATGGAACAAATAATCATTATCCATCAGATTCGACCGGAAAATATCCACATAATAACCACGATTCCCCGAAGTACGGACCATAGCGACCATTCTCCTTTTCTCACCGGCAGACACATCGGCAAAGTTGATATAAGGAGTTAATTCCCTATCATTTACAAATTCGCTTTCCTTTACCATAGGTTCCATGGCATGAACAGTGATATCCCCTTCCGTATATCCGGGCAACACTGTATTAGAACCTACAGGAGATTGATGATACACGTGATCTTTACTCCAATAGGACTCATAAGCCGCTGCATCCGGAGCCAGCGCATAACCATACGCATAGAATTGTAAAGCCAGCCCATTCGGAGTGAGATGATATCCTTTTTTACCACCATACAGATTGAACATCATTTTATAATCCCCCTCCCAGTTCTTCATCGTGATGAAACGATGATGAGGAGAATAAGAGGCACGCTCATTGTTCTCTGTACACACAGATGGAATAGCAGCTGTATAGGTACACAGCCCTGTCCAACCGGCATTATTTCTAGTATATTTTTTTGAGAAATCCCCTTGTTCAAGGCACTCGCCACTTTTTCCATACCCGCTTTATCAGTAATCCCGGCATAGTAAGCCAATAAATTCTCAAAAGTCTGGAAATTAGCGCTTCCTCCACGTGAATCACCGAAAACCACCATGTTGGCAGCATCATCCATCCAAGGAAATACCGCCATTGCCGCTTTCTGTAAAATGGGATTGCCGGCTATAATATCTATTCCGGCACGTTTTAAGGGAGCCGCCCAATCAAGCAACATCTGTATCGTACCGAAAGAGTATCCTGGAGATTCGGGCCACAAGCCTGTCACCGGGTCATAAGTTTTCAACATATCGGGAATAGCATCATGGTAAGGAGTGGATTCGTTGACCAGCAGATTCAAATAATATTCTTTTCCTTTGCCGTCAGGATAAGCCTCATCACTATCGAGTACCAGTACGGGACGCAACATCATATTCCACCCGTTCACATTCCAGTTACCCGATTTTCCGCCACGCACCAGTCCTATATCAATAAAACGCTTGAATACTTCAACCGCTACACTCTTCGTATCTTTCCCAATCTCCTTCAGGTGTGCATGAGGATGCCGGCTCAAATAATCAAAGCAAAATCATACACCATTGCCGCGTGCATCGCCAAATCGTCATGTATCTGTTCATAATCATAATACCCGCAAATGCCTCCCGGCTCCCAACCACCGCTACTGCCACATGATTTTCCGGGGTCCAGAATAGGATTCATATAATAAGTTCCCACCAGCCATACATTGAATATATCTGTGGCAAAACGGGCAAACTTCTCTTCTCCTGTCACCCAATAAACAAAAGCGGCATTTTCCGCCAATGTCAGGATCTCGACATTATTCCCCCGTACCATATGTCCGCTTTCCTTATAGGGCACTTTCACAGGAGGTTCCGAAGGATTCAATTTGTTAATGCCAAGCATATCTCCGGTCTCATTATAGGGAATACGCTGTTCCAACGGTACATTAGCATATTTATTCCAGGTACGCATACCCGGCATCCGTACTGTGGGGACAGGAGCATTACCCTCACCACGGTCCCAATTCTGTTTTTTCAGATAACATTGGGTATAACGCTCCCCCTCTTTCCAATACATGGCCAGACGGGAAATGATCCACTCGGGATCGGTCTGATGACGATCCACATATTTTTCCACCTTAGAGCGTATAGCCGCAAAGGCTTCCCCAGCCCAAGGCTCATTTTTCACTTTTTGCCGGACCGTCACTTTATCCGAGGGAGAAACATAGACACAAGGGTGTTGCTGCGCCTGAACAGCCAACATACATCCCATCCAAAAAATAAAGATTACTAAAATATTTTTCATACTCATTTATTGATTTACTATCTTGGTTACCGTTTCAGACAGGACAGGACTGCCATAGAAAGAAGAAAAGCCGTCTTTTTTATTGGCTTCTCCTTGTACGTGGGCTATAAAGAAACCATACACGCCATCACGTTTGTTTATCCACGGGTAAGCACCGGCCCATCCGGGAGAACTGATCTGATAAGCTTCCCCTGTAGCCTCATCAACCAATTCACGCCATTCACCCAGTCCGTAGATGCCTGTGTGATGTTGCCCTAATGCT
>ENA-OQBV01000556-OQBV01000556.1-human-gut-metagenome-genome-assembly--contig:-NODE-556-length-20887-cov-3.782418_pt1 | contig 20887 bp, 28 predicted proteins | sample MGYA00242750_ERZ504559 | MGnify/ENA primary metagenome ERZ504559 (study PRJEB26092, sample SAMD00036230) | human gut metagenome | host: Homo sapiens | study: EMG produced TPA metagenomics assembly of... | reverse complement strand
GGACTGTGGAAGAAGATCGCACTGTTTGGAGAAGCAACATTGACGAAGTTGCGCAAAGAGACCGAGTTTAGGCAAACTGCCATTGGATCCGGCATATGTCGGAAAGCTGCGGATGCCGGTGCATTCTATGAGATTGGAAAATCCGTAATCATGGATGCCGCTGTTGGATGCGCTAAAGACAATTTAAGTACAAGAAAAACCTGTCAGTGATTTTTCACTGGCAGGTCTTTTTTTATTCTGGCTTTCTAAAACCGCAGATTCGGTATTGTTGTTGTCCGATTCTGTTCCTGTAACGGTTTCTTCCACGGCAGGATCTTTGTAGGTGTACGTGTTGGATTCACGGAAAATCGTACTGTTGGAACCCATCTGGCACACTTTAATGGTATCACCGTCTTTGACACTGTCTTTTGGAATAATCAGACAACCGGAATTGCTGAAGGTTGTATTGACTTTCTCATCGTTTACAAATACTTTACTCCACTTGGTGAAGTTGTTTCCATAGACAAACACTTCCGATCCGCCGATGGAATCCGACGTCTCCGATACCGTTACATCGTCAATTCCCATTACAATGTCGGTTGCAGGGTATTTGTCTTTGCCATCATAGCAGTAACGGTTTCCGTAAAGAATGTCATACTGCAGATTATCCAGTCCGTCCAGATATGCAGTGTGGTCTGTGTTGTTCATCTGGGTCTGATGGTAATTTAAGATAGTTCCCTCATGAATACCTGTGGAATCCGTAATGCTTGCCATCAGCTGATATGCATACAGATCTGCATCCTGCTTCTTTAATCCCATATTATTCCATGTAACATATTTTGTCTTGTAGATATCACCGGATTTCATATCGGAGTCTTCCAGACCCATGGTTGGAAGATGATCGCCGAACGCTACCACGATGGTATCTTCATCTCTCTTGGAGAGCTCTGTAATCAGATCATTCAGGAAAGTATCTACTTCATTTAACTGGTTGATGTAATAAGTCCACTGGTTTTTCTTTTCTTCATCATCCACACCGCTGACGGTATATACCGGATTTGCGATAACCGGAGTCTTTGGATAATCACCATGTGTACCTACGGTAATGGTGTAGGTAAAGTCCGGCTGATTCGGAGTGGAATCTAAGGTTTTGATTGTTTCAGGAACAAGAATATCATCGGTAGCCCAGCTTCCGTTTGGCGTATAACTCTGAATGTTCATCAGTTCCTTGCTGGTGAAAGTATCAAATCCCATCATGGAAAAGGCATTGACACGGCTGTAAAAGTTACCGCCATTGTTATGTACGGCATGGGTTCCATATCCGATGGAAGCCAGATCAGCAGCAGTGCTCTCGCAATCTGTCTTTTTCAGGATTGTTTTATACGGATACTCGCCGGTTCCGAAGTACTGCATACTCATACCGGAGAGAACTTCAAACTCAGTGTTTGCGGTTCCTGCGCCAACAACCGGAACTGTCAGGTAACCACTCGTGTAGTTCTTCTCGAGATTGTGGAAGGTAGGAATCGGATCCTGATTATAATTCAGAAACTTGATCTCATCCGGATCACAGAATGATTCAAGAAGAATACAGATAATATTTGGTGCATTCTTTTTGGTGACAGTTGTTTCTTTTTTTGTGTCATTTACATTTTTTTCAATCGAAGCAATTTTCTGCTCGGAGTAGTCATCCGGCTTGCTCATTCCACGGTCTACCACACTCGAAGAGAATCCATAGATAAAACCATAGTTTTCATATCCCTGTGCAATGTTGGAGAAGTAACTTGCAACAACATTGGCATTCTGTGCAGCAGAGGTTGTAACAGGAAGACCGACAAACAGTACCGATACAATGGCACCTACTACAACAATTTTATGGGTCTTGCCCTGATAGCGCGGTCCTTTAATGAAGAGCGCAACACAAAACAGAAGGAACAGACCGAGCCCGATGACTACGATAGTGGCCTCTTCTGCCGTGAAATAGTTGGTATTGTTCATGGCAAACAGATCATTGATACATTTAAGGTCTGTAAAGCCAAACGGTGTTACACGGTTTGAAAGGATGCATCCGTTAATGATTCCAAGGAGCACCCAGAAACCGCTGATAATGATCCGCCAGAATGCACGTCTGCGGAACAGATAAACAAAGCTTAAAGATGCAAATACAATAAAGGCATTATAAAAAAATGCACCGGTATGCATCCCAACGAAGGAACATGCCGAGAGAAAACTCCTTCGGGAAAGAACCTCCACCATAAATACGATCCCACAGGATATCAACATGTGGAACAGCAGGGAATATTTATTCAGAAATGAGATCCGACGCAGGTAAGCTTCGGAATGTTGTTTTTCAACTCTGGTGAATAGTTTTTCTTTGATAATACTAAAAAATTTCTTCATCTTTACCTCTCCTTTACTCGAACTATAGATTACTAAAAAAGGATAGTAAAGACAAGAGGTAAAATTTATAAAAAAACCCCGTTAAAAACGAGGTTTTTTTGCAATATGAATAAATTGTGAACAAACGGTGTTCTTATCGGTTGGAACGTCTCCAGATGTGCATCTGGTCTGCCTCTTTGATCAGATCATCACGGAAGTCCGGATGTGCAATGGAAATCAGAGCCTCTGCCTTCTGCCAGGTAGATAATCCCTTTACATTGACCATGCCATATTCGGTAACGACATAGTGGGTATTTGCACGGGTGTCTGTGACAATAGAACCTTCTGCCAGGGTCGGGCGGATGCGGGAGTGCATAACACCTTTCTTATCCGTGAATGTGGAAGACAGCAGATAAAGCTCTTTCCACCTTTGGACATATAAGCACCGAGAACGAAGTCAAGCTGTCCGCCGGCACCACTGATGTGTTTGGTTCCGGAAGACTCGGCACTGATCTGTCCGAACAGGTCGATATCTACACAGTTGTTGATGGAGATGAAGTTGTCCAGTGCTGCGATGGAGCGGATATCGTTGGTGTAACTGACAGGTGCGCTCATTAGTTCTGGATTTCATCCAGATAATCATACATCTTCTTGGTTCCGGCACCGAAACCATATACCTGACGGTAGCGGTCAATGTTTTTGCAGGCACCGGTAATCTTTCCGGCTTTGGCAATGTCTACGAATGCATCTACATACATTTCTGTGTGAACACCAAGATCCTTTAAGTCGGACTGTGCGATCAGGGAACCGACTGCGTTTGGCATACCGCCGATACCAAGCTGTAAGCAGGCACCGTTTGGAATCTGGTCTACGATCAGCTGTGCAACTTTCTGGTCTACTTCGGTAGCAGGACCGCCGGCACCGAGTTCTCCGATTGGAGGATTGGAGCCTTCTACGATTGCATTGACTTTGGAAATATGTATACCGTTTTCTGTTCCGCCAAGGCAGCGCGGCATATTTTCGTTGACTTCTACGATGATATGTCTGGCTGTCTCACACATCGCACCAAGATGGGAAGCACTTGGCCCGAAGTTGAAGTATCCATGCTTGTCCATTGGAGCAACCTGGAACATTGCCACATCATCCGGACAATCCAGCTCACGGTAATAACGAGGGAGCTCGGAATAACGGATCGGGCTGTAGAATGCACAGCCACGTGCGATCATATGACGTTCGATTCCGGACATATGCCAGGAATTCCATGTAAAATGCTCGCCGGCGTCTTCGCGCTCAAATACGGCAAGCGGTTTTAAGAGGATTCCGCCACGCAGGTTGATATCCTTTAGTTCATCGGTACGCTTGGCAAGTGCTTTGTCCAGTGCATCTACGGTGTTGGTACACCAGCCATAGTCTACCCAGTCACCGGATTTGATTACTTTTACGGCTTCGTCTGCTGAAACGAGCTTCTGTCTGTATTCTTCTGAAAAATCCATTCGTATAAGACCTCCTTGTATGTCTTAGCGTGAAGTTGTGAACAGAAATGCAACAACTTCGTTAATTTATTAACAACATTATAACATTTATGGATTTCAAAAACAATGGGGAGTGCTGGAAAACGTAATTATTCTGTGGTACACTTAAATTACATGATAAAACTTTCAGCCACTGTTTTTCCATTTATTCAGATTTCTTGCAATTAAGAGGCTGTAAGAATTTTGAATTCAGGGTTCCTAAGCCGGACGCAACCGTTGGAAACGCACCGTCCGGGTGCGATTCCAACTTTCCCGTACTTCCATGTACGGGAATTGCTGACTTATGACAAAATTCTAACAGACTCTAAATTGCAGAAAATTCACAAATAGAAAAACAGTGACTGAAAGTTATTTGAAACGTAAATTAAGCTTTGAAAAAAGGTTTTTGAGCTATCTTACGTTTTTGAAAATATGACAATAGAAAATTCATTATAGAGAAGAAAGAGAGAAAAGATGGAGAATCATACAATTGTTACTTTAAAAAAGGGAGAAGGCCGCACGATCAAGGCGGGTGGCGCATGGATTTTTGATAATGAGATTGATACGATTGTGGGGACATTTACCAATGGAGATGTGGTGACGGTACATGATTTTGACGGATATCCGATGGGAAAGGGATTTATCAATCAGAATTCGAAGATCCGTATCCGCATGCTGACCCGTCATGCGGATCAGGAGATTAACGAGAATTTTCTTCGTATGCGTGTAAAGAATGCCTGGGAATACCGGAAGACAACGGTGGATACATCTTCCTGTCGTGTGATTTTCGGGGAAGCGGATTTTTTTGCCGGGACTGGTGGTTGACAAGTATGAGGATGTGCTGGTGGTGGAATGTCTGGCACTCGGTATGGAGCAGTTCAAGGAAACAATTGTTTCATTATTAAAAGGGGTACTGAAAGAGGACGGTATTTCTATCCATGGAGTCTATGAGAGAAGTGACGCCAATGAGCGCAGGAAAGAAGGACTTCCGAAGGTGAAAGGATTTATTGGGGAAACATTTGATACAGAGGTGGAGATTACGGAAAATGGCGTGCACTATCTGGTCGATGTGGTAAATGGTCAGAAGACGGGCTTTTTCCTGGACCAGAAGTATAACCGGCTGGCAATGCAGCGGATCTGTAAAGGAAAGAGAGTTTTGGACTGTTTTACACATATGGGAACGTTTGCACTAAATGCAGGAATCGCAGGTGCTTCCGATGTGACGGGACTTGATATTTCGGAATATGCGGTGCAGCAGGCAAATGCCAATGCCGTGCGTAATCATTTGGAAGATACGGTACATTTTCGCTGTGCAAATGTACTGGACGAGCTTCCGAAACTGGCAGAAGCCGGAGAAAAGTATGATGTAGTCATTCTCGACCCGCCGGCATTTACGAAATCCCGTGAGGCCACGAAGAATGCCATCAAAGGTTATCGGGAGATCAATATGAAAGGGTTAAAGCTGGTAAAAGACGGTGGATACCTGGCAACCTGTTCCTGTTCCCATTTTATGACACAAGAACTGCTGGCAAAGACGGTGAAGGAAGCTGCAAAGGCGGCACACAAACGGCTGCGTCAGGTGGAATTCCGTACGCAGGCGCCGGATCATCCGATTTTGTGGGCAAATTCTGCGAATGTGCCGGAAAGCTATTATCTTAAATTTTTTATCTTCCAGGTTGTTGATGAGAAATAATCCGAAGAATGCTTATTTATAGGGGTTCCGGAACAATTCTCTGATATGAAATAAAAGACTGACACACCTTTTGACACACTTTTATAGAAAAATGTTTCGAAATAAGCAAATCCTCTTAGAGTAATCTAAGGGGATTTTGTCGATATATTGTTGTCTGATTTGATAAGTTATGATATACTTCGCACATGGGAAACCAGAGAGCCGGGCGGCTTACCCTCTTTTTCGGAGGGGCTAACCCTCCAGACGAAAGAAAGGAGGGCGTTGCCAATGTATGTTACATACTCTGACTTAATTCAGATTGGAATATTCATTTGCGCCCTTGTTGGATTGTGCCACACGATTTTCAAGGGAAAACGAAAATAGCCGCCATTACTGCGAATAATGACGGCTGTTGATAAAACAGTTATTTAATTCATTCGGGTAAGCCGCTTCTCTGGCTTTCCCTCTTTCTACGCATAATATAACATATCTTATGAGCTGACGCAAGGATAAGTGTAAAACGGTTCATAATTTATAACATGTCATGTTTTCAGATGAAATTAGACGAAGTAAAAACAGACATCTGAAATTATCTCTCTTTAGACGTCGGAAAACCATATTTCTTGCGTAAAGTATCAACAAATTCCTGCAGGTTATTAAATAAATCCATAGAATCAGCCTGGCGCACTTTTTGAGGAGTGACAAACATTGAGCGCTTCCCTTTTGGCTGAAATGGATCAGATACATCAATGAATGTGCCGACACTACCATAATTTGCTGTCGAGCATGAGTATATATTTTCGAGCAGTGAATAGTTTTCTATAAGTTCTGAAAGTACTTCTGTAATAGGATTGCTTTGTTCTTTCGCATTAACAAGCAAAGCAGCAGCTCGCTCTGAAATTCCTATCATATCAGCAATGTGAGAAAACTCCTTATTAGGCATTGACTGCTGCCCTATCAAATAATCTAAATCACATTTGAAATATTCTGAAATCGATACAAGCATGTCTATAGATGGATAATTATATCCTTGCTCCCAGTTCTTAACAGTATCGAGGGAGATATTCATTTCATCAGCAAATTTATCTTGTGTTAATCCACATTTAGTTCTGATCCTTTTTAATTTTTCTCCGAAACTACGTAATTTAACACGCTCTCTTTTCAATAATACCACTCCTTTATACTCGAAAAGTACGTCTTATATTACATATAATATCATGTTACGCTATGTAAAGCAACACGAAAACAGATGAAGACAAGAAAGGGGTAGAATGATGAACGCGACAAAACAGATCGGAACATTAGAAGATAGAAAAATGGTCGATACTAACGGCCTGCAGGCTATGCTTTCATCCGGAAGAAAAACGGCGGTTGAAATTGGCACCGCTGCGCAGGCCAGAGTGCAGGTAGGACGTAGGGTTTTGTGGAATGTTGGAAAAATCCAGAAATATCTGGATGCAATCAGTGAATAGGAGAACGGCATGGATGATTTAAGAAATATACTTCCTACTGGGAAGAGCAATGCAATCTCCGCACGTGAGTTAGCTGCAAAAATTGGCATGAGTGATCGGGTATTGAGGGACATTGTTACAGAAGATAGAGTAAAGGGCATTGTAATATGTTCATCTTCTGCCGGTTATTATCTCCCGGCGAATAAAGATGAAATCAGAGGGTTTTGTAATTTCATGGAAAAAGAGCCAAGCACTCATTTATTGCAATTCAAAGCGCACGCAGGGCATTGGGAGAAGTTGAGGGGCAGCAGGTGCTCATTCCCTAATATCTGGATTAGAAAGCAGAAGGAGGCAAGCATACGATGAAAGGAGGTTATGGGAAAGTGGATAGAGTCATTATAGAAGATCCAACACTTACACCGGAATCACGATTGATATATGCATGCCTAGCCTGCTATGCGGACAAAAAACGGAGCTGTTACCCAAGTATAGAAACATTGATACGAGTGTCCGGCATGAGCAAAACGAGGTTTTATAAGCATATGGATTTGCTTGTAGAGCGTGGGATTGTAGAAAAGATTAAGCAGAAAAACGGAAATCTATACGGCAAAAATATCTATAAGCTACGTGATTTTTCTCGGAATCCCAAAAATGAGGAAGTCGAGAATTAGGGAATCCGGAAAATGAGGACTATAACAATACCATAATTAAACAATACCAATACTAAACAGTACCAGATAAAACACATGAATATTATTTCTACGAAATAATATGGTCATTTTGCCAAATGACCGTGTGTTGTTACTGACACAAGAAAGGATAAAAACAATGAGTGATACTAAAATTTCATTAAACAATGAAGTAGCAAGGATTAAACAAATTATTGAGGAAAAAGAGAAAAAGAGAAATTTTACAGAGCCTGCTGCCATTCCCTCTTTTGATAGAGAGATACGGCAATTAAAGCGGCAGTTGCAAAACGTCCAGGAGGCTATCGAGATTCAAGCGAGAGGATCAGAAGCAGGAGAAACACAGCTTGACGAAATAACAAAAGCAAAGACTTTAGAAAACAAATTATATGAGGAGGCAGTGGAAGCCGGTATAGACTTCAACAATCACGACAACCCGATGCTTGTATCTATTCATAGATTAGGATTGTCAATAGAACTCGTGGACATATTAACAGATGCAGCAAATTTGGATAAAGAACGTGAAGAAAAATTTCCGGATATATGGTATTTTACAGAGCCACTAAATAATGCTATTGCAGCAAAAGAAAAATGTGTGATACAGGCAAAAGAAAAGTATGATGATGCGGAGCAGAAGAAAATGGAAATCGAAAAGAAATTGCAGGCATCAAAGGAAAATGGAGATGTGGAAAATATTATCATACTGACAGATCAACTTGAAGATGCAAAGAAAGTTGTCCAATGTCTCAAAGAACTGCTAAGCGCGGAAGAGGAAAAACCGGCACTATCTGCAGGTGATTCACTGGCAGCGTGGGAAAAGGTATGCGGGGTATATGGCTATGAATGGCGCAACAGATTGCAGGCGATTCTTTTGGCTGCGCAGATTTACCATGAGAACCTGCAGCAGTTGGATGAACTTAATAAAAATTTATGGCTTGTTCGTAAAAAGTATCCAGAATATAGGAGAAGCAAATGGTGATGCAGATGTCAGAATCAAAGGTCAGAAAATAACCTGTAATCTTCCGGATCTTAGCAAAGTCATGAGCATGGATGAGGAAGCGCGTCTCATGTCGACCGTGTTTTTTTGTCGTGGTGAAATGCTATAGTAATTGATCGGAAACAATGTTTTATGAATGCGATACGTGCACCAACAGGAAGGAGGGGCAACGATGGCAAAGGGAAAAGCAAGCGAGTGGCTGGAGGATGATAAATTGTTGCTCCTTCAAGGCTGGGCCAGGGATGGTTTATCTGATGGGCAGATAGCCGAAAACATGGGAATAAGTGTAAGAACACTTTATCGGTGGAAAAATGAATATTGGCAGATATGTCATGCCTTAAAAAAGGGGAAGGATGCAGCCGACAGAGAAATTGAGAATGCTCTTTTTAAGAGAGCAAAAGGCTATGATTATGAGGAAATACGAGAAGAAACCAAAGACGGAAAAGTTGTAAAAAGAATCGTAACAAAGAAACATATTCCAGGAGATACCACAGCACAAATATTCTGGTTGAAAAATCGAAAACCAGAATATTGGAATGGTGGTACTGGTTTTAGTGACGAAGGAACCGAAGTCAATATTTATATTCCGGACAATGAAAGAGGTGCAGGCGATGAAGAATAACAAACAGAATTATATTATTTTTGCGGATGTTCTCTCGGATGAAGTTAGATATTTATGTCGGCGAGCAGATGGCAGTTTGTACACCTGCACTGTGGCAGCAGATGCAAACGGATTTTATGAGAAAGATGCAACGGATATTTCGGAGATAGAAGCTCGCATATTTATATCTACAGCCTTTAATCGGGCAATGAGCATAATTTAGTATATGGCTGCAGGGGTGGATATGAGCATATATATTATTCTATCTCTAATCTCTATTATCTAATATCTAGTAAAGAATCCTTGTAGAAACCTTAGTAGAAATCATGTAAGAAATCATACAATGTATCAATATTGGACGGAGGAAATATAGGTGGATTCAGTCGGAAGAAATGAACAAATTGTAAGCCAGATACAAAGCGGTGTCGGAGATCGACAAGAGCTATTAACAGAGTTATGGGTTTCAAACATGGGACTTGTTCAGAAAATTATACATCAGGCCACCGGCTTACAGCGGAATGTACATCGACAAGATTTTGAGGATCTGGAACAACAGGCATTTATAGGAATAATGGAAGCTGTGAGAAGATATGATCCTGCTGCCGGTGTAAAGTTTTTCACTTATGCCGAAAGCTATATCAGAAAATCGATATATAAATATTATGATAAAAATGGCCAGGCGTTGCGTCTCCCTGCATATATGCGAAAACGCATAAAAGAATATACGCAGGCAAAAGAAAATCTGAGAAGCAAAGGGCAATCGGCAACGATTGAAAACATTCAGAAAATATTATCGTGGTCTGATAATGCTATACGCTCAGTAGTTGAGACTATCCGAAAAATGGAAATGCAGAGTCTTGACAGCTATTTGAACGAAAGTGATAAGGATTCAGGAACTGTAATGGATATGATTGCAAGCTCGGAATGCGTATCGGATGATGCGCTTGCAAATCCATATGCGGAAGAGTTGCACATAGAACTGCAGAAAGCACTTGTAGAGTTGTCCGGGCGTGAACAATTAGTTTTGAAGGCTCTATTTTACCAGGGGTATAGTGAAAAAACGATTGCGGAATATATGGGTTGTACAAGACAAAATATCTCACGAATTAAAACCGAAGCATTTAAACAAATAAGAACCGGGAAATACAGAAATGCTCTCTTGTCGTTTTTATCAGTGCCTGCAGCTAAACGCGCAAGAAAGAAGATTGTGCAAGATTTCAATGAATTATCAGAGGATGAAAGGAATTTGTTGCTATGACAGCAGAAGAATTTGAACAGGTAAAAGAATGCGCCAGGTGTGCAGCAGTGGAACAAATACATGATTTTATAATTTTAATGGTTAAGGAAGGGAAAGAAGATTCACAGGACCAGGAACATGGATTTGCTGCGGAAGTAATAAGGGAAGCGTTAAACAGGTATAGGTTTGAATCAGCAGAAAGCACAATAAGAAAATATGTGGATTGGCTTGTTAGACGTCACGCGGAATTAAATCATGTGATGCAGCAGGATGATACATATAGTATTAGGCATAATGCAATGGTATTGGAATATATCGTGAAAAAGCCTATGTCTCATGTTCAGATAGAAAAGAAACTAGGGATAAGTGATGGAACATTTAAAAGATATATCGATATTTGTATCCATGAGCTGGCAGATATTTTGTTTTTGAATTATATAAGCGATAACAGCGTGTAAAAGGTAAAAACAATAATTTCTCCATATAGTGCGAGATAAACGCTCCCTGCGGTCATATCGGCGTTATAATAGATAATATAGATGGTAAAAAGTGTCGCAATTGATATTATGCATATAGAATTACCAAATGGTAAGAAAAACACTCGGACAAAACGAATCATCCGAGTGTATACCACTAAAGCAACTTATATTTTATTTGTTACGTTGGACACTTTTTCTAATACTCCAGGTTTGTCGTTTTCAATTAAATCAAGAAGAGTGGAAATATCTTCTCGAAGATGTTGAGCCATAGTAGCACAGGACGGAGTTCCTGGTGTTTGGGTAAGTTCATATATACGTCCTCGTTCAAGATCCGTCAGATGATTATTGATTTTGTTTAACTCTACACTGTAACGTTTTGATATATCCATAGCGAGCCTCCTATGTTTAGATTATTTTTCGGTATTAGTAACAGGATTTCTCAAATCTTCTATTGTTAAAATGACTTTTTGATCGGCATCAATATTAAAAGCAAGTTGGCAATTCACAAAGTCAGCAATTCTAATTAGTTCATCTGCTGAGAAACTGCCTCTAGCAAATTTATTTCGCATAGCCTGCTCGCTTATTCCAAATAACTGAGCAAGTCTTTGTATTTTTACCTTTTATATTCAATAGAGCCTTAATTTTGTCACTTACCACTGGTTGCACCTCCTTCTATGGATTGATGTTTATATTATAATCTTGATTAGAAACATTTGCAATTGAAAAAATATAGAATGTAATCAAAAAAGTGTAAAAATATTTGACAACATAACAAGAAAAGTGTAATATGTAATCAGAAACGAAATGTTATAAATAAAAGCAAAGGAGTACGAACATGAAAGCAATCGAACAAATTTATGAGAATTATAAAGCAAGCCAAAATGAGGAAACCCCATATAGTGAAGAACAGAAAAGGGAATTTGATAAACTGTCTGTAACCCTTGATAAAGTATTTCCGGGAGAAATCCAGGAAGATTATAGAAAGCAACAGCAGATTTTTGACAATAGTGTTGCTTTTGCCAGATCCTCAGAGAAAGCCGGGTTTATTTTAGGTTTCAAGCTGGCAATGGAGATTATGCAAGAATGCAAATAATTATCTGGGTGGGGCACACTGCCCAATCTGTTTGGAGGATGTGATTATATGGCGAAGCAAAAAGATAAAGGGCTGCCTACTGGCATAACATTGCGGAAAGACGGGCGGTATATGTGGCGTTTCAAGTATTCGGGTGTGACATATTCCGGATATAGCCGAAAACTTTCAGATGCAAAAAAAGCATTGAGAGATAAAAGATACGAGGTTGAGCACGGATTATACAGCAAAGAAAAGGCTATTTTGTTTGATGCATGGTTTGTGGAATGGCTCGATGTATACAAAAAAGCAGATTGCAAGGAATCGACTATAAATCTTTACAAGAATGTCTACAATCGGTATATAAAAAAGATATTCGGGAAAAAGCAGGTAAAAAATTTGAGAGCGGATATGATACAAAAATTTATTAACAAAGCAGCTACAGAACGATCAAAAACAGTTGCATCAACCATAAATTTTTTATTGTATGATTCTTTGAGGCAGGCGGCAAGAAATGGGATTATATCAAAGAACCCTATGAAAAATACTACACCGCCGAAATTCAAAGATAGTAAAAAGGGAAAAGCATTATCTGCAGATATAGAAAAGCAATTCCTGGAAGCTGCCAAAGAGAGTTATTATTATCCATTGTATCGTATGGCGAGCCTTACTGGTATGAGAATAGGGGAAGTCTTGGGGTTGCAATGGCAAGACGTGGATTTTGAGCATGGAGAAATCCATATTACACATACACTTTGCTATGTTCCTGGTAAGGGACAATACTTAGATACTCCAAAATCAAAGGCCAGCCGCCGAATCATACCAATGGAAAAAGGTAGTGAATTGTATGTACTTCTGAAAGAATGGAGAAGTAAACAACGTCTGCAGAAATTTAAAACCGGTAAGTATTGGCAACCACTGGAAGGAATGGAGAATATTGTATTTACGTCAAATCATGGAACACCACATTTTGATATGAACGTGAGAACGGATCAGAGAAAAATAGTTGCGGATATGAAGGAAGCAGGAATTAAGATAGATACCTGCACTTTTCACACATTACGTCACTGTTTTGCTACCAGGTGCATAGAGAATGGCATGGACCCGAAAGTTTTACAAGCAATTCTCGGACACAGCACGTTTGCAATGACAATGGATCTTTATTGTGATGTGATGGAAGATACAAAGAGGAAAGAGCTTAATAAAATAATGGCTGTGTTGTGATAGAGAGAGGCTGCAGGTACATGAGGTGCTTGTGTGACCTCTCTTTTTATTTCCTGGATCATAAATATATGTTATACTATGAACGTGACACACCTTTTGACACACTTTTCAATAACATATGATGTAATGTGATGAAATATAAAATAGAGAAAAATGTGTATTTGGCACAACCAGAAATAAAGACAAAACAAGATGAAAAACAATTATTAAGTTTTTTATCTTCCAGGTTATTGATGAGAAATAAGGACTGGAAAATGGCGGTAATGCTTGATTTATAAGGGATAGAAGGCATTTAACGTTTACAGAGAAAACCTCGTAAAGTATCGCAAAATATCGTATCACAGTGGTATAAAGTGGTAAGAAAAAGTGGTAAGTCTGAGTGGTAAGCACCTGAAATGTAACGAGTGGTAACTATGAAATGATAATGATACCGGAGAAGATTATATGTTCGCTCTTCATAATACGGAAATTTGTAGTATAGATGTAGCGTTTTGTGGTATACTATAGAAGAACAAATACCTTTCTGTGAAAGGGAAAGGGGAAAGGATGCGCGTATGACAGTTGATAGAAGAGTAAGCAGTATTGAATCCAGCTTCAAAATGGAAAGCATGCCATTTGATGCAGAATGTCGTCAAAGAGTAAGAAATGTCTTAACCAAGAAAGTTTCTGCTACAGATGCAATTTCAGAATTAAATAAGAAATACAGAGTATCCAAGAAGCAGGTTGAAGGATCAAGAGTATGATTATTTCTATGATGATGAGCAGGACGCAAAGTACTGCTATCCGGGAACAAATGTATTAAAGAATAAACTGGATATAAGAGATTTAGCCACATTGCACGAGGCTGAAAGAGACTATTCAGCAGTACGCCAGGCAGAACTTGTAGGTCAAGGCGTTACTGGAGATTTCTCTTTTAAGCATCTTAGTTCTATACATAAGCATTTATTCAGTGATGTATATTCTTGGGCGGGCAAGACGAGAACGGTTGATATTTCCAAAGGAACCGTTTTCTGTTTGGTGCAGTTTATCGAAAGCCAGTTTGATGATTTGTATCGTAAGCTGAAAAAGGAAAATTTCTTAGCTGACATAACTGATAAGGAAGAAATGAGCGAGAGACTAGCCTATTACCTGGGTGAGATTAATATGATCCATCCTTTTAGAGAAGGCAATGGAAGAACTCAGAGGATATACATAGAGCAGTTATGCTTGCATAATGGTAGATTTGAAATCGATTTTACGGATGTTTCAAAAGACGAGATGATAGCCGCAAGCGTCAGGTCGGCAAATGCCAGCAACGATATGTTGGAAAAATTGATTAGTAATTGTCTTGTTGAAAAATAGTTTTAGAGAAGAATGTACGTTCCGCTTTGAGTGTAAAAACTGATTTTTGAACTGACCATATGTTAACGATAGACTAACGACGGACTAACAAGAAACTAACGACAGACTAACAACGATATAATTGTAATGCCAAAACAGATATGATATTATTATCGTGGATTTGGTAGGACAAAGCGATCAATCATTAGTGTTCACAAAAGACTACTATTTTATTACAAAAAACTACTATTTTACTACGGTTTCAATACTTGTGTCGGCGAAACAGGCGTGCTATCATTATAGTGACGAAAAAACTACTAATAAATTTACATATAAAACTAGTAAAAACTAATATATAGCCGCTTTTATTTTTATTGTAGTTGTAGTAAGATTATCATGGCAATCGAAACAGAGATGTTCCGGTTGCTTTTTTTATGCCATGGAAAGGGGTGAATTTGATGGAATTATCTATGAGAGAGAAGGAACTGTTAATTATGTTCGGGAGTGAGAGAAGGCTTGATACACATAAACGCTTGCAAAACGCTATTCCCTATATGACAGATGTGATGTAGAACAAAGGAGAAAACACATGAATAAAGAAATGACCGTAAATGGGAAAACTGGAACAAATGAACAGTTTTTCAGATCAAGTGATGACTTGTTTCGGTTATAATAAAAGGAGAAAGTTCTCAATTGACTAACCGGGTATAAACTCCATATAATAGTGGTAACCGAATGGAGAAGCTATAGAAGGAGGGAGCATTATGCAGGCATTATCAAAAGCAGAAGTTGGTGGAAATTATACCATTCAGTGGTTATTCGGATTACCGGAAGTTGTAGAATTCCTGCACCGCCATCATGTAGAAGAAGGTGGCAGCGTACAGGTGATTCAGAAATTATCCAATGGACTGATCATCGGTGCCAATGGAGAACGATTCGCCATGGGAAATGAGATTGCAGATCGTATTCAGGTATAAGTACATCCGGCTATAGAAAACAGGCACCCCGGTATCCGTTATAAAAACGGCTGCCGGGGTGTTTTGGGTAAAAAAATGAAAAGGGCAGTATACTTGCATTTTAGAGAGCATTATGGCATAGTTGAGAAAGAAAATCGAAAGCGAAGGATGAAAAGAGGAAAAATGAAGTTTCGAAAAGCTAAGCAGGACGATAAGGAAGAAATTCTTGCACTGTATCAGTCACTGATCGGTACTCCATACTGCGCATGGGGCAACGGGTATCCGGGAGAACAGGAATTTGATTATGATATGAAAAGAAATGCTCTTTTTTGTATGGAAAATGAAGATGGAGAAATCATTGGCACGATCACAGTGGATGAAGATCCGCAGGTGGAAGCACTCACATGCTGGTCCAAAACACTGCAGCCGTCTGCGGAGCTTTCTAGACTCGGGGTGCGCACCGATATGCAGAATCAGGGAATTGCCCGGCGGCTTCTGCAGTATGGCATGGAAGAATTGAAAAAAAACAGGGAAAAAAGAGTGTGCATTTTCTCGTGTGTAAGACAAATAAAAAAGCGCTCCGTTCTTATGAAAAACTGCATTTTGACGTAGTGGGAGAGAGCGGTTTATTTGACGAGGACTGGTGGTGCTACGAGAAAGCACTTTAAAAATCAAGTACAGGAAGTTGGAAAATATGCAAATAGGACAGAAAAAAACAACGGGACAGAAGATGAAAAAAGAGAGGAACAGGGGAAGAGAAACGGATAGAAAACCGAACATAAGCCAGATAAAAAAAACAGGTGAACACTGCATTTACGCAAAAAGATGCGGAGGGTGTGACTATCAGGGAATTTTGTACAGTCAGCAGCTTTCCAAAAAGCAGAGTTACATGCGCAAACTCATGGAACCGTTTGGAAAGATCAATCCAATCATCGGGATGGACGATCCATACCACTATCGGCATAAAGTACAGGCGGCTTTTTCCTGCAATAAACGCGGACATATTGTGGCAGGCGTATATGAGAAACATTCGCATGACATCGTGGATGTAGAGCAGTGCCAGATCGAGGATGCACAGGCGGATGCCATTATCCGTGAAATCAAAAATATGATGCGTTCTTTCCGGATTCGTGCATATGATGAGGATACCGGATATGGGCTGCTGCGTCATGTGCTGGTGCGAAAGGGCTATCACAGCGGACAGATTATGGTGGTGCTTGTACTGGTATCTCCGATCCTTCCATCCAAAAATAATTTTGTCAAGGCACTACGGGAAGAAGTTCCCGGAGATCAGCACAGTAGTGATCAACGTCAATGACCGCAAGACCAGCATGGTGCTCGGGGAGCGCAATATTACCGTTTTTTGGAAAAAGGATTTATTGAGGACGAACTGTGCGGATGCACATTTCGTATTTCGCCGACTTCATTTTATCAGGTAAATCCGCAGCAGACGGAAAAACTCTACCGGAAAGCCATTTCCTGTGCAAAACTGACGGGAAAAGAAACTGTGATCGATGCGTACTGCGGTACGGGCACGATCGGGTTGATTGCCAGCAGCCGCGCAAAGCATGTGATCGGAGTGGAGTTAAACCGTGATGCGATAAAGGATGCTATCTCCAATGCAAAGCGCAATCATATTCACAATGTTACGTTTTATAATGAAGATGCCGGACAATTTATGGTAGAGATGGCAGAAAAAGGAGAACGTGCGGATGTGGTCATTATGGATCCGCCGCGTACGGGAAGCGATGAGGCGTTTCTTTCCTCTGTAGTGCGACTGGCTCCGGATAAAGTCGTGTATGTATCCTGTGGTCCGGAAACGCTGGCGCGGGATCTGAAGTATCTGACAAAGCATGGATACCGGATGAAAGAGTGTACACCGTTTGATCTTTTTCCGTTTACGAAACACGTGGAGACAGTATGTTTATTGTCCAAACTTCATGAAGCGAAGCACCATGTGAATGTGAGACTGGATATGGATGAACTGGATTTGACATCTGCGGAGAGTAAGGCAACCTATGAGGAAATCAAAGCATACGTGGCTGAGCATAATGATGGAATGAAAGTTTCAAATCTGTATATTGCACAGGTTAAGGCTAAGTATGGGATTATAGAGCGAGAAAATTATAACAAGCCTAAGTCAGATGATGCCAGACAGCCTAAGTGTCCAAAGGAGAAGGAAGAGGCTATAGTAGAAGCGTTGAAAGCTTTTAAGATGATTTAGTTTGGGAGTATGACGATATGAGAGTTTTATTAGGAACAACAAATCCATCAAAGGTAAAAAGATTTTCGGATTTGTTAAAAGGGTATGGTATTGAATTTATTACTTTAAGAGATATCGAAGTTATAGAAGAACCTGAGGAAATGGGGAATACACCAGAAGAAAATGCTATTATGAAGGCAGAGTTTTATGGACAATACTTTGATGTTGTTATTTGTAATGATTCTGGATTATATTTTGAAGAACTGGATTTTGAGGATTTGCGTCAGCCGGGACTAAATATTAGAACACCTATGAATAGGGATAGACTGTCAGATGAAGAGATGATTGATTACTATTCAAAACTTATTACAGGGCTTGGAGGTAAAGTCACAGCATATTACCTAGATGGAATTGCAGTTTATAATCACGGAGTAATTTCATCGTTTATGGACAATATGGCAGCTCAAAAAAACGGATCATTCTATATGATTGATAAAGCTTCATCAAAAAGATTTGAAGGATGGCCTCTTGATTCATTATCAATCAATAAAGAAAACGGCAAATATTTTGTTGATGGAAGTATTGAAGAAAGCAAAGAAAATATCATAAAAGATCAATATGAAAAGAGTGTCGTAGATTTTTTGATTAAGTCTTTACATATAGCATAGTATAGGAGAAATGAGACAACTGGAGTTTTCTGAGAATATTCAGGCAATTGTCGGCGGAAAAGAATATTCGCTGGATAATGCTGTCTTAAAAATCTGGCCGGAAAGTGAAGAAACAAATGGCGAATATGCAAGTGCAATAAGAAGTTTCAAACACAATTTGGATATTCAAAAGATACACATAAATTTTGATACAAAAGATACTATTGTGATGCCGAATGACATTTGAAGGAGAAAATAGTGGACAGAAATAATGCATTAACAGATCCTAAGAAACTTGTCAGAGTAGAATTAAAAAATGCTGGATTTGATATTGATAAAATCAAAATACTGGATAGAGTATATCTTCTTGCTGATGACATTTTTGATGAAATGGTGTCAAGAAATGTAGGAGAATATAGATATCCATTAGGTGGGAAGCTGTATGTGTTTAATAAAAATGAAAACATTGGTTTTATAAAAGGGCATATGTGCTCGCCTGCGATAGCTACACAAGCGGAGGATTTAATTGCCGGAGGCGTTAAAGAATTAATTCATGTTGGATATGCCGGAGGCTTACAACCAGAATTAGTTCCGGGAGAGATTATTCTTACGGACGGTGCTTTTAATGATACTGCAGTAGCAAGGTTGTACGGATATGATTATGATATAATTCATTCATCGAAGGATTTGACGAACGAGATTGAAGAAATGATAACAAGTGCAGAAATTCTATACAAGAGAGGATTTCATTGGACAACGGACGCAGGTTATAGAGAAACGTGGGGACAAGTCATGGATTATCGGGACAAAGGAGCACTTTGTGTTGAAATGGAAGGTGTTGGTTTGTTCACAATAGCTAATTATAGAAAATGTGTAGCAACGGGTATATATGTTGTTTCTGATGTATATTTAGAGGATGATTGGAAACTTGGATGGGAAGGCAATGATATAAAAAAGGCTGTCGGTGAAATTATTGATATGATAATTAAGTCTATAAGATAAACGGGAGTAGTAAGATTGTTATGAAGTTTGAAAATGTATACTTTATTAATGGGACAGCATATGCCGGAAAATCCACAATGGTAAAACTTCTGGCAGAAAAATATGACGGAATTGTATGCGAAGAAAATTATCAGGATAGGCTTTTAGAAAATTTGGATGCCAAGGAGTTTCCTAATCTTACTTACACAAGAGATTTACAGGATTGGAGAGAATTTGTAAAAAGAACTCCAGATGAATATGAGGCATGGGTAAATGGTGTTACGAAAGAATGTACGGTCTTAGAACTTGAAATTTTAAAGAACTTGGTTTCAAGAACAAAGAAAAGAATATTTGTGGATACTAATATTCCGGTTGAAATTCTACATAAGATTTCAGATGAGAATCATGTTTTGATTATGTTAGCAGATCCGAATATTTCTGTTCAGAGATTTTTTGAAAGACCCGATAAGGAAAAACAGTTTTTATATCAGTTGTTATTGAAAGAAGATAATCCAGAGGATGCTATGATAAATTTCAGAGAATGTCTGAAAAGAGTTAATTCACAGGAAAGATATATGATGTTTCAAAAATCTGGATTTAATGTAATAACAAGAGACGAAAACCGTAGTATTGATGAGACATTTGCTTTGGTAGAAAGTATGTTTGGATTAAATAGATAAAGTCGATACAATGTCTGAGAATGTTAATGCGGAGCAAGGTGTTAGTGCGCATTGACAGACTTTTAGTAAAGCTGGATTGCCGAAGAAGAAAGCGAAAAATTGCAAGTAAGAATTGACAAAAACGAACAAATATTCTATATTTAACAGCGGAGATTTTATACCCAAAAGCAGAAAATACGAATGTACAAATGGAGCTCAAACCCTTGTGGTTTGGGCTTTTTCTAATTTTGATAGAAACCTGAGAACAATAATTTTCAAAAAGTCAATTATCAATTTGTACTGCTTTTTGAAGGAAAAAGTTCACAAACGCATTTAGACAATATTTACAAATTTTTTGAAAAAGGAATAGTTTCGCAAGAGTAACAGAGTGGCAATCGAGTAATATCGGTTGCTTTTTTGCTATTCAATTTTAGAAATTGCCGATTGCCCCCGGAAGAATGATTTCTAAAAATTACAAATTTGAAAAAGAAATGGAGGAAAAGAAAAGTGAAAGAGTATTCAAAAGGAATTTATGTAAAATTCAAACCGGAAGAGGTGGAGATACTGCATAATCGAATGAAGGAAGCTGGAGTTCAAAATATGAGTGCATATATCAGAAAGATGGCATTGAACGGATATGTGATTATTCCTGAGTGGCCGGATTTGAATCAGGTAATATCCTTGCATTCAAGGATTAGCAATAATCTCAATCTGCAAATTCCGCTTCATCGGATCACCGATTCCGCTAGCAACGGATCAGTGTTTCCGGTTGTAACGGAACACTTTTCCGCTTCGTCGGATCACGCATTCTTATAAAGTGTTATAGTTTTTTCGTAGTC
>ENA-OQBV01000555-OQBV01000555.1-human-gut-metagenome-genome-assembly--contig:-NODE-555-length-20932-cov-3.852343_pt1 | contig 20932 bp, 25 predicted proteins | sample MGYA00242750_ERZ504559 | MGnify/ENA primary metagenome ERZ504559 (study PRJEB26092, sample SAMD00036230) | human gut metagenome | host: Homo sapiens | study: EMG produced TPA metagenomics assembly of... | reverse complement strand
AGGAGAATGTCAACGTCTTGCTATCGCCAGAGCTTTGTTAAGTGGAAAGGATATACTGCTAATGGACGAAGCAACATCGTCATTGGATGAACAAACCGCAAATGCTGTAGAAAACAGTATTTTATCATTGGAAAATATCACATGTATCAGCGTCACTCACAGACTCTCTCCGGAAACCATGCAAAAATATTCAGCAGTCCTGACAATGGACAAAGGAGAATTGCACGAATATGTTCTATGATATTATGCAAATAACTATTATTTCTATTGCTGCGCTTATTGCCATAATTTACTTAAGTATTTGCCAAAAACAACATGCGGAACTATATAATAAGGTATTTGAAGCAAGATTCACACATGACCTTTCTGCAGAATCAGTAGAAAAGTATCGAAGAAATTACGTTTTAACAGAAATCATGTAAATTGTAACCTATTGCCTTACAGAATTGATGCAGATGTGCTATATTGAAGATGCAAAAAGAACAACCGCCCATAAGGGGTTGACCAATTAAAGAATGTACATAGAAAATGCCACCCAAACTCGCCAAAGTATCATATCATTCTGAGGGTGGTTTTTCTATGGCTTAAATCATCAGTGACATTAGTGCCAAATATGTATCCTGTAATGCTTTGTATTTACGAAGCAATTAGCATTCCTTATTATTTACATTGTTCTTCTAACTGTTTCTTAAGCTGCTCAAGTTCGCTTTCTTTTTGTTGCAAAAGAACTTCCTGAGATGCAAGCAACTCACTTTTTTGCTTAATAGTGTTTTGCTGTTCCTGAATAGTACTCTGTTGTTCATCGATCGTATCCTGCATTTGATCGATCATATACTGTACGGTATTCTTATCCAATATTTGTAATTCTTTTGAAAACAATCCCATAACTTTCTCCACATTCCTGCAAAGCTCATAAATCTCCCGGTACATAGGAATAAACTTCGGATATTGTTTGATTAGCTGGACGATTATTTCCGGATTATCCTCGCTGAGAAATGTGAGCCACGCATCTAAATCGTTTTTGATACCTTATCGGACAAAGTCCGCCCGCCGCAGGCATGTATTACGGGATGCCCGGATGGGTATACCTTTATTGTGACGGGTTTCCCGATAGATGTCAAGTGGGATGAAAACGAATTCCTGCAGAAGCTCCATATGAAGTCCTGTATCTGACTTTTGACAAAAATGGTGGACATAATCCTGCTTGTGCCGTTTCATCTCTCCGGAACTTTTTTCTATAAAAACAATGGTATACACGCTTTTTATATCCCGATAGCTGAATTTCTTTTTCCGTTCATTTTTGGCACGTTTGTATTGCCGGAGTAAAAGATCAGCCAAATAGCATGCGCTGCGTTGTCCGGGAAAGGAATATCCTATTTTTTGCACTTCAATGTTTGCAATGCTTCCATCTTCCAGTTGAACAACAATATCCATAATAAGCAAAGCATTTTCTTCTGCAATTCGGGAAGAATCGTTTGGAAGTACGTGTAAAATACGAATATGCCGTTGTAATATCAGTGACAGTAATTCTTCCAGACGTGAAGGTACAGTATCCGGATTTAAAATTTCTTTGAAAAAAGAATCGTAAAGTATTTTGACACCCTGCATTCCTGTGCAAAATTGCAGAAATTCTTCTTGTTGGGATTCGTCCCACGAATCAAACAGAAATTTTAATTCAGGGGTAGTTTGAATTTTTTTACAAAGCTCCTCTCGGGTTTGAATCATTGGAAAATATTGTTTTAATCCATTGCTCATAAGCGGTTCCTCCTGATGGTTTGTGAATTAGATTGAAAATTTGATGATTTCATCTGGATTTGTTTTTTGAAAATAAAGAAGAGAACATGGAAATAAAAAGAAATATCCGTTCTCCTGAAATGTTATGAATAAAGTCTAACACGAGGAATATGAAGTGTCCAATAAAAATTTCATAAATAGAATAACACTTCCATTCCTCACTGCTATTTTGCAGATTTTTGTGCAAGATTCCCCATAAAAAATCGCCTTTTACTTTCCTCAAGCAAAAGACGATTTTTACGATTTTCTTTTATTTCACACTCTCTTTTGTAATCAGCTCCACTTCCACCGGGATGGTTTTTTCCACTGTTTCACCCTGCAAAATCTGAATCGCGGTCTCAACTGCTGTCTCTCCCATCAGATTCGGTTTCTGTGCCACAGTTGCTGCCATTTTTCCTGCTTTGACTGCTGCGACTGCATCGTCTGTCGCATCAAAACCAACCACCAGGATTTTCTTGTTTCCAACTGCTTCCACTGCTCCAAGTGCCATCTCATCGTTATGTGCAAATACACCCTGAATTGCGGAATTTGCCTGCAGCATATTTTCCATAACACTCATTCCCTCAGAACGATTGAAGTTCGCGGTCTGTTTGGAAACAACATTCAGCTTTTTATCTGCCACCAAATGGAATCCTTTTCCTCGCTCGATCGTTGCACTGGCTCCGGAAACGCCCTCCAGTTCTGCTACTTTTGCATTTTCTCCAAGAAGTGATACCATATATTCTGTTGCCATTTTCGCACCTTCCACATTGTCAGAAGCAATGGCACAGTCTACGTCTACTCCGTTTACACCGCGGTCTACTGAGATCACTTTAATTCCTCTTGAAACCGCATCCTTCACTGCCGGTGCAACTGCATCGGAATCCACCGGATTTACGATCAGGACACTGATATTTTTTGAAATCAGATCTTCGATATCGCTGGTCTGTTTTGCCGCGTCATCCCCGGCGTCTACCACGATCAGTTTTTCCCCTTCTGTTTTTGCCTTTTCTTTTGCACCTTCACTTAATGTGACAAAGAATGGGTTATTTAATGTAGAGACAGAAAATCCGATACTTCCATTTCCTGCCGCTTCTCCGGATACGTTTTCTGTTTCTCCGTCAATCGTAATCGCATTACAGCCGGTCACACCAAACACCATAACTGCCGCAGCCAGTACACTTACAAATCTCTTCATTCTCATACCGTATTCTCCTCTCTTAGAAAATACAACCCGACTGTAAAATAATATTTGCATAAGGCGTTGTCTCTCCGGTTCGAATAACTGCCTTGCATGTTTTTGTCATTTTTTTCAGATCGCTGTGCAAAACAAATTGTATCTCTGGTTTGAAACCCGTTTCATGCTTTGCAAAAAATTGTTCGATCTGACGGAGTATCTCCGGATTCTGAAGTTTCATCTCCTCTGCCAGTATGATCTTCTCTACTTTCATATCTGCCCCTACTTCTTCCAACACATCCATAAAAGACGGCTGTCCGAATTTTACGGCCAGATCGATCCGTTCTGTCTCATCCGGGATCGGCAGTCCACAGTCTCCGATACAGATTGTGTCCGTATGTCCCATATAAGACAACACTCTGGAAATATCACTGTTTAAAATCCCCTGTCGTTTCATGCTCTTCCTCCCAGTTTTTCCAATTCTTCTTCGACTTCCTGTGCCATCGGCATTCCGCTCTGTGCCCCGAATTTTTCTGTGGATAAGCTGGCTGCCACATTCGCATACCGAAGTGCTGTCTCCATATCCGCTCCTTTTGCTCTCTGCAGGGCAAATGCACCGTTTAACGTATCTCCTGCCCCGGTCGTATCTGCCACATTCGCTTTTCTCGCCGGTACACTCAAGATTTCTCCATTCTTCAAACAAGTAATCACACCTCTGGAGCCCTGTGTGATGATCAGTTTTTCCGGATACTCTCTTAACAAGTCCTCTGTAGAATACTCCTCTCCAAAAATCAGGACCGCTTCATGTTCATTTGGTGTTACATACGTCACTTTTTCGATCACTTCCAACGGAACGTTTGACGCCGGAGCCGGATTTAACACTACCGGAATCTGATTGTCATAACAGAAATCTACAACATAATACACCGTATCCAGCGGAATCTCCTGCTGCAGCACAACCATATCAAAAGTCTTCAGCTCCTCTTTGATCCTGTCAATATAATCTCTGTCCACTTTCCCGTTTGCTCCCGGAACCACGATGATCGTATTGTCATTTTCTCCGACTGTGATCATAGCAATCCCTGTCGGAACTCCCTCTAAAACCTTGATATGTCCCGTCTCTACACCGACTTTCTTGAAATTCTCCAATAACCGGGTACCATTTGCGTCATCTCCAACACATCCGAACATCTCCACTTTTGCTCCGAGCTTTGCCATAGCAACCGCCTGATTCGCACCTTTCCCTCCCGGAATATAATGAAGGCTGTCTCCTCGAAGTGTCTCCCCTTTTAGCGGAATCCGCTCTGCGGTCACCGTCATATCCATGTTAATGCTTCCTACTACTGCCAGTTTCATTCTGCTTCTCCTTTCTTTTTCGTCGTCTGACGCCTGATCAGCTCAACATCAAATATATTTTCTTTCTGATACGAAATCTCTTCTCCATGATGGATGATCATCTGTACTGCCAGTTTTCCCATTTCTTCAATGGGCTGGGAAATGGTCGTCAGCTCCGGTGTCATTCTCCTGCTGAACTCAATATTGTCAAATCCGACCAGCTGTACATCTTCCGGGACTCTTCGCCCGTTCTGATGAAGCACCTTATAGACTGCCATTGCCGCCATGTCATTGCTCGCCAGGATTCCATCGGTATCCGGGTATCTGCGAATCAGTTCTTCTGCTGCCGCAAGTCCGGCATCGTAATCATAATCACAGTCGATCCAGACAGCTTTTCTTCCATACTTTCTGCACACATCCTCATATCCCTGATAACGCTGCTGCCCGCTGGAAAACTTCATCGGTCCCCGCAGGCACACAATATGCTGACAGCCGCATTCAATCAGATGCTCTGCCGCAAGTTTTCCGCCTTTGTAATGATCTGATTCGATAAATGCGATTTCCCGTCCCTCAGAAAGCTTTCTGTCCATCACGACAACCGGAAGTCCGCATTCTGCAATCTTCTTTCCGGTCCGATCGCTGTTGGTCATGATCACAATTCCATCTGCCTGCATCTGTACAAGCATCTGAATGTTCATCCGTTCTTTCTTCGGATTATTTGCTGAATTGCATAACAGCATCTTATATCCGTTTTGAAAGGCTTCCTCCTCCACTGCTTTGGCGATTTCACTGAAAAATGGATTTTCAATATTCGGAACGATCATTCCAATAATCTTTGATGATTTCTTAAACAATGCCCGCGCCAGTTCATTTGGTTTGAACCCCGTTTCTTGAATAGCCTCAAGAACTCTTTGCTTCTTCTCCTCATCCACATTCGCTGTTCCATTCATCACTCTCGATACAGTAGCAGGTGAAACTCCTGCGATCTTTGCAACTTCTCTGATACTTGCCATCTTATGTCCTCTTTCTTTTGCTGCTGTGAAACTTTTTGAAACCCGTTTCATATCTTGATTTTATTATAGGCATAACTCCTGACATCTGTCAATCTCCTTTGTAGACTTTGGTGGTATTGTATAGATATCTCTCTTTTCTTTTATTCCTATCGCCCAAAAACTCTGCCTTTTTTATGCATAATCCCTATTTTATTTTTCCGCTTCCATTATACTTGACTGTTTCAGTCCAATATTGTAAGATGAGACAAAACGTCAGGGAGGTCAGATATGTTATTTACCAAAGAATGTGATTATGCAATCCGCATCATGCGTGCATTATCTTCCGGAGAGTTAATCAGTGTCTCACGGGTCTGCGAGATGGAGCATCTGCCCTCTGCCATGACTTACAAGATTACCAGAAAGCTGGAAAAGTCCGGATTTTTAAAAAGCTGTCGGGGTACCAACGGGGGATATGCGCTCAACTTAAAGCTTGCAGAGATTTCTCTCTATGATCTCTGCGCTGCCATAGATCCGGATATCCTTCTTTTAGAATGTATGAAAGAGGGTTATCCTTGTTCTATGAACAGTCCGAAAAATCCATGTCTGGTACATCACGAATTCTGCCGGCTGCAGAATATGCTGGTGCAGGAAATGAAACAAAAATCTCTTGCCGAATTATTTCGGTAAGTGTTTTTTTGCCTTAATCTTTACTATTTTAGTACAGTTTTATCAAAGGAGGATTTTACAAAATGAATCAATGTTATGGATGCAATACATGCAAAAGCGCAGACAAGCCTCTAGAAGGCTTTATCCGCTCGCTTCCGATGGAAACTTCCCATCACCGCGTGGAAGGACAGAGCACAAAATGTGGATTTGGACTGCAGGGAGTCTGTTGTCGTCTCTGCTCCAACGGTCCTTGCCGCATCACTCCAAATGCGCCGAGAGGAATCTGCGGTGCCGATGCCGATACGATCGTAACCCGCAATTTCTTAAGAGCAGTGGCTTCCGGCAGCGGATGCTATATCCATATCGTTGAGAATACTGCCCTCAATCTGAAGAAAACCGCCCAGATCAAAGGAGAATTAAAGGGTCTGAAATCTCTGGAGCATCTGGCGGAGATGTTTGGAATTACAGACGAAGATGTCTATGTAAAAGCAGAAAAAGTGGCAGATGCCGTACTTGCCGATCTGTACAAACCGGAATATGTTTCTGCAGAACTGATTGAGAAAATCGCATATGCACCACGTATTAAACGCTGGAAAGAACTGGGAATCATGCCGGGCGGTGCAAAAGCAGAGGTATTCAAAGGTGTTGTAAAATGTTCCACCAATCTGAACTCCGACCCTGTGGATATGCTTACCGACTGTCTGAAGCTTGGTATTTCCACCGGAGTGTACGGGCTGACCTTAACCAATCTGCTCAACGATGTTTTGCTCGGACAGCCGGAGCTTCGCCTGGCCCCGGTAGGACTGCGTGTGATCGATCCGGATTACATCAACATTATGATTACCGGACATCAGCACACGATTTTCGTAGATCTTCAGGAACGCCTGATTTCAGAAGAAGCAAAGACAAAAGCGCAGGCTGTTGGTGCAAAGGGATTCAAACTGGTAGGATGTACCTGCGTAGGACAGGACTTACAGCTCAGAGGCGCACACTATACCGAAATATTTGACGGTCATGCAGGAAACAACTATACAAGTGAAGCAATCCTGGCAACCGGAGCGATCGATGCAGTTCTTTCAGAATTTAACTGTACTCTTCCGGGAATCGAGCCAATCTGTGAAGAATTGAAGATCCGACAGATCTGTCTGGATGATGTTGCAAAGAAAGCGAATGCGGAACTGATGCCGTTTGAATTTGAAAACCGCGAAGAACAAAGCAGCATTATTATTGATAAAATCATCGAATCCTACAAGGAACGACGGGGAAGTGTTGCGTTACACCTCATGGAAGAACATGGAAATGACCATACATTAACGGGTGTCAGTGAAGGTTCTTTAAAATCCTTCCTGGGCGGAAAGTGGACGCCGCTAATCGAACTGCTGGCATCCGGAGAGATCAAAGGTCTTGCCGGTGTGGTGGGATGCTCCAACCTGACTGCAGGCGGACATGATGTCTTGAGCGTGGAACTGACAAAAGAACTGATCTCTCGCGACATCCTCGTCCTTACTGCCGGATGTTCTTCAGGCGGAATCGAAAACTGCGGACTCATGACTCCGGAAGCTGCCAAATATGCCGGTCCAAAGCTGCGCGCTGTCTGTGAAAAACTGAACATTCCGCCGGTTTTGAATTTTGGTCCTTGTCTTGCGATCGGCCGTCTGGAAATCGTTGCAACAGAAATCGCCGCAGAGCTTGGCGTAGATCTTCCACAGCTTCCACTGGTACTTTCTGCCGCACAGTGGCTGGAAGAGCAGGCACTGGCTGACGGATGCTTCGGACTTGCACTGGGACTTCCGCTGCACCTTGGACTTCCTCCGTTCGTAACGGGAAGCAAAACTGCAGTCAAAGTACTCACAGAAGATATGAAAGAACTGACCGGAGGACAGGTCATCATCAACGGAGATGCGAAAGAATCTGCTGATATCCTGGAGCAGATTATTCTGGAAAAACGCCAGGGCTTACATATATAGGAGGTGCCGCTATGAGACGAATTATGATCGATGCCTCAAAGTGCGATGGATGCAAAAACTGCACCATCGCCTGTATGCAGGCGCACCGGGAAACACCGGGAACTGTTTATGATCTGGATCTGACGGACATCCGCAATGAATCCAGAAACCACATCGAAAAGCTGCCGGACGGAACCTATCGCCCTATTTTTTGCAGACACTGCGATCAGCCGGAATGCGTGATGTCCTGTATGAGCGGTGCTCTGACAAAGGATCCGAAAACGGGAATCGTATCTTATGATGAAACGAAATGTGGCTCCTGTTTTATGTGCGTTATGAACTGCCCGTTCGGCGTCCTCAAAGCAGATACTGCCACCCGTACCAAAGTCGTAAAGTGCGACTTCTGCCTGCAGGACGGTGCAGAACCCAACTGCGTAAAAGCCTGTCCAAAACAGGCAATCTATGTTGAGGAGGTGTCATTATGATGCATGTTATTATCGGAGTGGGGGCTGCCGGGATCACCGCAGCAAGAACCATTCGCAGCCAGCAGCCGGATGCCTCTATTACCATGATTTCCACAGATGAGCATGTACACTCCCGCTGCATGCTTCACCGTTATTTGAGCCATGAACGTCAGGAAGATACCTTGTCCTTTGTAGAACCTGACTTTTTTGAAACCAATAAAATCGAATGGATCAAGGGTGTTTCTGTAAAAACAGTGGATGTAAAAAACCAGCAGGTTCTGCTTGATAATGACACATCCTGCCACTATGACAAACTCCTGATCACAACCGGTGCAAACAGCTTCATCCCGCCTGTTGGACAGTTCCGTGAGGCAAACAATGTATTCGGACTGCGGCATCTTTCGGATGCTCAGGCGATCCGCCCGCTGGCCGATCAGGCAGAACAGATTCTGATCGTTGGTTCCGGTCTGGTTGGAATGGACGCTGCCTATGCATTTCTCGAGCAGGGTAAAGAGGTTACTGTTGTGGAAATGGCAGATCGTATTCTTCCGATCCAGTTAAATGAAACTGCCGGAACTGCCTATCGGAAATTATTTGAAGAACACGGATGCCGTTTTCTTCTTGGAAAAAAAGGCTTCTGAAACGCATATGAACAGCAATGGTTCAAATCGACTATGTCCTTCTGGATGATGACACCCGGGTAGACTGTGATCTGGTCATTGTTGCTGCCGGTGTTCGTCCCGCAGTTGAATGCGTACTGGATACTCCGATCGAAGTAGATCGTTTTATTAAAGTGTCTGACACCATGGAAACCAGCTTTAAAGATATTTACGCTGCCGGAGATGTAACCGGATTATCTGGAATCTGGCCAAATGCCATGAAACAGGGACAGGTCGCTGCTCTCAATATGTGCGGAATCGAAACTGTCTACGATGATCGTTATGCTATGAAAAATACGATGAATTTCTATGGTCTGGTCACACTTTCTCTCGGACGCGGTATCGAAGAAGAGGGAGATGTAGTCCTGGAACAGGAAGATTCCCACAATTATAAACGTGCAATTTTACGAGTGGAAAATTTAGACAGTATTTTATTACAGGGAAGTATTGATTATTCCGGAATTTATCAATATCTGATCAAACATAAGATCGACCTTTTCCGGTATGGAAAAAGATGTTTTTCATCTGTCTTTCGCTGATTTTTACGGAGTGAAAGAAAACGGCGGATATTGTTATCAGGATCAGGCATAAAGTAAAAGCATTCCTGCATGGATCATTGCTTCTTGGCATATGATTTCCGGCAGGAATGCTTTTTATTTTATTATCTCGCAGATTCACCAACTGCAGCTGCTCCGCTCAATCCGTCTTCACTCTTTTTCTGGTCATAAACCTCTCTGTCTAAAAGCTGCTCGGATTTTGCGACAAGAACTGCTGCTGTTGCCTCACCTGTCACATTTGCTGCTGTACGCATCATATCAACAACACTTGAGATTGGAACCAGAAGTACAATAATCTCTACCGGAAGTCCTGCTGCAGTAAACAGTGCTGTGGTTGTTACTGTGGAGGTTCCCGGAACTCCTACTGTTCCGATGGAAACGATCAGTGTCAATACGATCAGAAATACATACTGGACTGGGACGTAAATGCTTTTTTCTTCCCAGATAGGACAGCAGTACAAACAGAACTACTGTAATCGCCACTGCCGCTATCGCTAAAACATCAATATCCATTATTTTACTCCTTTAAATGCCGCATCAAGATCTGCGATCAGATCTTCTACTTTTTCAATTCCGATTGAAAGCCGGATCGTGTTTGGTTTGATTCCCTGATCTAACAATTCTTCCTCCGTACACTGGCTGTGAGTGGTGGTTGCCGGATGAATCACCAGAGATTTCACGTCTGCTACATTTGCCAGCAGGGAAAAGATAGACAGCTGATCGATAAATGCCTGGGCCGTCTGCGCATCTCCCTTAATCTCAAAAGTAAAGATAGAGCCGCCTCCGTTCGGGAGATATCTCTTATATAATTCATAGGTTGACTCCGTTTCCAGTGACGGATGGTGTACAGCCTCTACCTGCGGATGATTCGCAAGATACTCCACGATCTTCAGCGCATTGCTCACATGCCGCTCAACACGCAGAGATAATGTCTCCAGCCCCTGCAGGAAGATAAAGGAATGGAACGGAGAAAGTGTTGCACCCGTATCACGCAGGATCACTGCACGGATATAGGTTACAAATGCCGCACTGCCTGCTGCATCTGAGAACGATACACCATGATAACTCGGGTTGGCTTCTGAAATCCACGGATATTTGCCGGATGCCTTCCAGTCAAACTTTCCACTGTCAACGATCACGCCTCCAATCGCTGTTCCATGACCGCCGATAAATTTCGTTGCGGAGTGAATCACCAAATCTGCACCATGTTCGATCGGCCGGATCAGATACGGTGTTGCAAATGTAGAATCTACTACCAACGGAATATTGTGTCTGTGCGCGATCTCTGCCACCTTCTCCAGATCGATCAGATTTGAATTCGGATTTCCAAGTGTCTCTACAAATATCGCTTTTGTATTTTCCTGAATGGCTGCCTCAAAAGATCCTTCTTTCTCAGGGTCCACAAACGTTGTTGTCACATCGTTTGTGAGCGGAAGAGTATGCGCCAGAAGATTGTATGTGCCGCCGTAGATGGTCTTGGATGCCACAATATGCTCTCCCGCCTTTGCAAGTGCCTGAAATGCATAGGCAATTGCTGCCGCACCGGATGCTACAGCCAGCGCTGCCACACCGCCTTCTAATGCTGCAATACGCTGTTCGAAAATATCCTGTGTCGGATTTGTCAGTCTTCCATATATATTTCCTGCATCACGGAGTCCGAAGCGGTCTGCCGCATGCTGTGAGTCGTGAAATACATAAGAGGTTGTTGCATAGATCGGGACTGCTCTTGCATCTGTAACCGGATCTGCCTGTTTCCTGTCCAATGTGTAATTGTTTTGTCTCAAATCCCCAGTTTTTAGAATCTCTGATATCTGCCATTTCTATTTCCTCCTTCTTTGGAATCTGTTTCTTTCTTAATTCCTTGTAATCATATTAATATAGTGGGATTTATTTGTCCAATATAGATTGAGAATATCCTGTTATAGATTTATTTTATAGCAGACTCATTGTTTTGTATGGCTGCTTTAACCGTATCCAGAAACATTTCATGTATTCTGTTGTCCTGATCTAATTCCGGATGAAATGCCAGCCCAAACTGTGTCCCGTATTTTACTGCCACGATCCGATCATCTACTGCCGCAAGAACTTCTACTCCTTTTCCAACTTTTTCAATATATGGAGCTCTTATAAATGTCATCGGTATTTTCCCGATTCCCTTCATTTCCTGTACTGTACGGAAACTTCCAAGCTGTCTGCCATAACCGTTTCTTTTCACCGCTGCCGGCAATGTTGCAAAATAAATATTCCGGTCATTTGTCAAATTTTCCGCCAGAAGGATCAGGCCGGCACAAGTTGCCAGCACCGGCAGTCCTTCTTCGATTTTCTGCTTCAATATCTGATACATGTCCAGCTCTTTCAGAAGTTTTCCCTGCACAGTACTCTCACCTCCGGGAAGGATCAATCCATCAAACGGTTTCATCAGGTCCTCTTTTTTGCGGAGTTCCATACATTCTATTCCCAGGTCTTCTATTTTCTTCCGATGTTCCGCAAATGCTCCCTGTACTGCAAGTACTGCGATCTTCATTCTATCTGCCCCTTTCCGCCATCAAAAGTTCTATCTCCTGTTCATTAATTCCTACCATTGCCTCTCCCAGATCCTCAGAAAGCTCTGCCAGCATCCTGTAGTCTTCAAAGTTTGTTACCGCTTTTACAATTGCTTCTGCCCGCTTTCTCGGATCTCCTGACTTAAAAATACCAGATCCCACAAATACGCCTTCTGCACCAAGCTGCATCATCAGCGCCGCATCCGCCGGAGTTGCGATGCCTCCCGCCGCGAAGTTTACAACAGGAATACGTCCGTTATGATGTACATATTCAACCAATTCATACGGCACATTTAGGGCCTTTGCTTCTTCAAACAGCTCATCCTCCCTCATGGAGACCAGTTTTGCAATTTCCCGCTTCATCATTCTCATATGTCTGACTGCCTGTATCACATCTCCTGTTCCCGGCTCTCCCTTTGTACGGATCATAGAAGCTCCTTCATTGATCCTTCTAAGCGCTTCTCCCAAATCTCTTGCACCACATACAAATGGTACCTGGAATTTGCGTTTATTAATATGATAAACATCATCTGCCGGAGAAAGTACTTCACTCTCATCGATATAATCAATTTCGATTGCCTCTAATATCTGTGCTTCAACAAAATGTCCGATCCTGCATTTTGCCATAACTGGAATGGATACTGCTTCCTGAATTTCCTTGATCATCTTCGGATCACTCATTCTGGATACTCCGCCCGCTGCACGGATATCAGCCGGAATCCTTTCCAGCGCCATCACTGCACATGCTCCCGCCTCCTCTGCAATCCTTGCCTGTTCCGGTGTTGTCACATCCATGATCACTCCGCCTTTTAACATCTGTGCTAACTGCTTGTTGAGCTCATATCTTTCTGCACTCATTTGCTGTACCTCCTCTTAATTGCTATCATTTTTATATGAATACTACATTAAGATTGGCTTTTCTTAAACATCCAGTTTTAACATTTTTAACCATGCCAGTTTTAAAAACAAAAAAGCTACCGCTATTATTTCCAATATTTTTCTACTTCCTGCTCAGCCTCTTGGAAAGAAAGCTGGAACTTTTCCTGTACCTTTGCACACACGCATTCTTTTTCCATTCCCATTTCCTGTAATAATTCTACAGTTGCCTGTCTTCTGCCTTCCCTTCTGCCTTCTTTCAATCCAGTGTTTTTATAAACCGTAGAAAAGTACTGGTGATCTCGAATCGCACGCTCTCTTGCCTCATATTCCAGACGCTTCTCCTCATCCGCACTGATCCGGTTCAAATCCTCATACGCCTTCTTAATATATTCGCTTTTTTCCGCTGCCATTTCAAATTCCTCCTTGGTTTCTGCATTGATAAACTGAAGCCATTTCAGCAGCTCTGTCTCCGGATACTCATATTTTGCCAGTTTCGGGAGTTCCAATGTGTGGATCTCAACTTTATCACTGTACATCTTTCTCCCCTGATCTGACCAGAAGTGAAAACAGGAGTAATATTCTTCATCTTCAAACATGGTAAAATTCAAAATCCCGATATGAATACATTTTTCTAATTTCTGATAGTCTTCTCCTGGTTTTAATTGATCGGTAAACATCTTCCCCAGATAGAACAACGTGCGTTCTGCCCAGTATTCACTAGCTGTCACCTGAATTTCAATGTCAATCTGCTCCTTGTTATTTAACAAAACCCGTACATCCAAAATTCCCAACTTATCATCTTTATCCTTCTGGCGCAAATGGGACGGCAAAATCCTGCTCTCAACGATTTCTCCCAGATCAATTCCAAGTACCGCCGCCAGAAATGCGTTGCGCACCTCTTCATCTTCCATCAGCTCTTTAAAACAGAAATCTACTTTTGGCTTCATTAAAAATTGTGTTGTTTTTTCCTTCTTCATACATGCTCCTCCTTGGTTTCTGATGGAATTCAGAAGATTTCGATGAGCATGTAACTGTATTCTTAATTTTATTATATCTTTTGACACGATGTTTCACAATCGCAAATACAGACAAACTCCATCTATTCTCTTGTTACTATGCACGGTAACGTCTTATCCATCTTTTCTGTGCGTTTATTTGGAAATTATTTTTGAATGGCCTCTTATGCCATATTTGAAAACTGAAAGGGATTCCTTTCAAGATTGGTTTTATTATACTTGAAATTTTGTTGGGACACAATTAAATTTCCATGAATATGTTATAAATTTTTCCGTAAAAGTTACTGTTCACACCGGATGTTAAATATAGGTTCTGAACCGTCATGCTTGCATGTAAGGCAAAGAATCTATATTTAACATCTGGTGGAACCAGTCACCGCCCATACATAAGCAATCTAGCACGAAGTGCGGTACTGGAGTGCGCAAGCACGACGATTGCGCATGGATAGGTGGAGATTGGTGGGAACAGTAACTCCGTAAAAGTTACTATATGTGAAAAGAAACAAGGAAGCTGCACCTTTTGCGCAAACTTCCTTGTTTCTTTTCTCTATAAATTCCAGCGTTTTCCCTGAGATACTCGCAATCGGTTCATAGCTCTCGCCAGAGATGCCTGAGAATGATAATATTCCTGGATGCTCTGTTTCTGGCGGATTCGCTCCTCTGCACGCTCTTTCTGCTCCTGTGCATGACGGATATCAATCTCCTCCGGCTTTTCTGCTGTATCTACCAGCAGTGTCACACGGTTGTTGACTACCTCTGCAAATCCTCTTCCGAGTGCAACTTCTACCCAGTTTCCTTCTTCGATCTCCATACGGGCCATTCCGATCTTCACTGCAATCACCATATTTTCATGGTTCGGCAAGATTCCCTTTTCACCATCCGGCGCCGGAATTACAAGCTTTCTGCAGCGTCCTTCGTAAAAAACCCTGTCACTTGCGATGATTTTCAAACCAAATGTATCCATATGCCACGCTCCTATTCTGCCGCCTCAGCATTTGCCTTTGCAATGACATCGTCAATAGTTCCTACATTGAAAAATGCAGATTCCGGATATGCATCCATCTCCCCATCAATGATCATTTTAAATCCACGGATTGTCTCTTTTAACGGAACATATTTTCCAGGGATTCCTGTAAATGTCTCTGCTACAAAGAATGGCTGAGACAAAAATCTCTGGATTTTTGCTCGCACGCATAACAGTTGCCTTATCTTCATCTGACAACTCTTCCATACCAAGAATTGCAATAATATCCTGCAGTTCTTTGTATTTCTGAAGAATTGCGATGACTTTATTTGCCACTTCGTAATGCTCTTCTCCGACTACATCTGCTTCCAGGATACGGGAGCTGGATTCCAGTGGATCTACCGCCGGATAGATACCCTGCTCTACAATCTTTCTGGAAAGCACGGTCGTTGCATCCAGATGCGCAAATGTTGTCGCCGGAGCCGGGTCAGTCAAATCGTCCGCCGGCACATAAACTGCCTGTACGGAAGTGACAGATCCGTTCTTTGTAGAAGCGATACGTTCCTGTAATTCACCCATTTCCGTTGCCAGTGTCGGCTGATATCCTACTGCAGACGGCATACGCCCAAGCAGTGCGGAAACCTCAGATCCGGCCTGTGTAAAACGGAAAATATTATCGATGAAAAGAAGTACGTTCTGATGCTGTTCATCACGGAAATATTCTGCCATTGTCAAACCAGTCTCAGCCACACGCATACGCGCTCCAGGCGGCTCATTCATCTGACCGAATACCAAAGCAGTCTTCTCCAGAACACCGGACTCTTTCATTTCAGACCAGAGGTCATTTCCCTCACGGGAACGCTCTCCGACTCCGGTAAAAATAGAGTATCCACCGTGCTCTGTCGCAATGTTTCGGATCAATTCCTGGATCAGCACCGTCTTACCGACTCCTGCACCACCGAACAATCCGATCTTACCGCCCTTTGCATATGGTGCAAGAAGGTCGATGACCTTGATTCCCGTCTCCAGGATCTCTACTACAGGACTCTGATCTTCAAATGTAGGCGGTTCTCTGTGGATTACCCATTTTTCTGCATCCTCGATCTGTTCTCCATTATCAATTGTTTCACCTAATACATTAAACAGTCTGCCCAGTGTCTTCTCACCGACAGGAACTTTGATTCCTGCTCCGGTGGCTGTTACTTCCATATCTTTATGCAGTCCTTCACTGGCAGCAAGCATCAGGCAGCGCACCTCATTGTTTCCAAGGTGCTGTGCAACCTCCATGATGCATTTCTTTCCGTTATTTTCAACTTCCAGAGCATCCTTGATATAAGGAAGATTGCCGTCTTCAAATACTACGTCAACGACAGGTCCCATAACCTGTACAATTCGTCCTTTATTCATATGCTATTCTCACTTCCTTTTCTGCTTCTGCGCCTTCGCACCGCTGCAAACTTCCGTAATTTCCTGGGTAATTGCAGCCTGTCTGGCTCTGTTATATACGATTGACAACTCCCGGATCAGGCTTTCAGCGCTGTCTGTAGCAGCCTTCATCGCCATCATACGGGCATTGTGTTCACTGGCATATGCCTCTACCAGACATCCGTAGACCATACCAATGACATAGTTCGGAACAATACTGTCCATCACACTGTCTGCGGAAGGATACAGTTCAATTGCTTCCCGATACATATTCAGAGGCATTTTCATACTTCCGAAGTCTTTGGCCTCCAACGGAAGCAGTTTCAATTTTTCCGCATCTGTCTGTACCGAATTCTCCATGCGGGTGTATACAACATACACTTCATCCAGCTCCCCTGCCAGAAACTGATCGATCACCGACCAGCCAATATCTCTGGCACGGTGCATCGTCGGTTTCTGAACGGTATACTGGAAATTTGTGTCAATCTCTACATTATGTTTTGCAAAATAATGCCGTCCCAGCTCACCTACAACAAAGAGCTTGTGAATCCCCGGCTGTGCAAGGATCTCTTCTTCCAGCTTGATAATATTATGATTATAAGCTCCGGCAAGTCCCTTGTCTGCCGTAATTACGATCGAACCGATCCTTTTCTGCTCTGCCGGGATATCCTGGCGGGCATCAAAATAAGAATGCCGGATCTCTGGCACATGGCGCAGGATACGGGAAATCTCACCCTGAAGTCCATAAAAATACGGCTCTGTATCCGCCAGTTTTTTTCTGGCCTGCGTCATTTTTGAAGAGGAAATCATATACATCGCATTTGTGATCTTCATCGTATCTTTTACGCTGTTGATGCGGCTCTGTATTTCTCTGATATTTGCCATATTAACACCTGCTCTTCTTGAATTCCTTTGCGGTCTCCACGATCTTTTCGATCAGTTCTTCTGTCAGTACCTTTTTCTCTTCGATTTCCTGTCCGATTTCCGGATAATCTGAATCGAAATGACGAAGCAGGTCTGCCTGGAACTGTTTGATTTTTGCTTTTTCTATTCCAAGCATCACTTTATGTGTCGCCGCACTACAGTGTGATGACCTTTTCATGCAGACTGAGCGGATGATAAAGCGGCTGCTTCAACAATTCCATCAAACCACTTCCATACTCCAGCTGTTCTTTTGTCGCAGCATCCAGATCGGAACTAAACTGCGTGAACACTTCCATCTCGCGGTACTGTGCCAGATCAATACGAATACTTCCGGATGCTTTTTTCATCGCTTTTGTCTGTGCGGCACCACCAACACGAGATACGGAAAGACCTACGTTTACGGCCGGTCTCATACCTGCTGCAAACAGATCGCTCTCCAGGAAGATCTGTCCGTCTGTAATGGAAATTACATTAGTCGGAATATATGCGGATACATCTCCTGCCTGCGTCTCAATGATTGGCAGTGCTGTAATAGAACCGCCTCCCAATTCATCACTCAGACGGCTGGAACGCTCCAACAGTCTGGAATGCAGATAGAATACATCTCCCGGATATGCCTCACGTCCCGGTGAACGACCGAGCAGCAGAGACAATGCACGATAGGCAACCGCATGTTTTGACAGATCATCATAGACGATCAGGACATCTTTTCCCTGATACATAAAATGCTCTGCCATTGCTGTTCCGGCATATGGTGCGATATACTGAAGCGGCGCACAGTCACTTGCTGTAGAAGATACCACAATCGTATAATCCAGTGCATCATTATTCTTCAATGTATTTACAACTTTTGCAACAGTAGAAGCTTTCTGTCCGATCGCCACATAAATACAGATTACATCTTTTCCCTTCTGATTCAGGATTGTATCCATCGCAATGGATGTTTTTCCTGTCTGACGGTCTCCGATGATCAGCTCTCTTTGCCCACGTCCGATCGGGAACATGGCATCGATGGAAAGGATTCCTGTTTCCATCGGTACGCTAACTGATTTTCTGTCAATAATTCCCGGCGCCTCCTGCTCGATCGGACGGTAATCATCTGCTTCGATCTCGCCTTTTCCATCAATCGGAGCTCCCAGTGCATTGACAACTCTTCCTACATATTTATTTCCAACCGGTACACCGGCCTTTTTTCCTGTACGAGTTACTTTTGTCCCTTCTTTGATATCTGTGTCCCGTCCAAAAAGAATGACTCCGATTTCATTTTTCTGAATATCCTGTACCATTCCTTTCAACCCGTATCGAAGGTAACAATCTCTCCATACATTGCGTGATCAATCCCATAAATAGTCGCAATTCCGTCACCTACAGCAACGACTGTTCCCACTTCGCTGTCTTTGCTCACACTGTCAAAATTTTCTATCTCTTCTTTTAAAATAGAAATAATTTCATCTGAATTGATTGAACTCACCTTGTTCACCTCCAGGTTAATTTTTGTCCTAGTCTGTCCAGACGTCCTTTCAGACTCCAGTCATATTCATCGCTTCCTGTGCGCAGAACAAATCCGCCAAGCAGCGTACTGTCTGTCTGAATCTCAATCCTGGCCTTGCTCGCTTCATATTTTTTTACAAAGGAACGCTTCCATATTTTTTGAGCTGCTCGTCACTGGGCAGCTCTACACATGTCAATACGGCACTTAAGATCCGATCCTGCTCGTCACAATATCTGTCATATGCAGCAAATATCTCCGGAATCAGATCCATTCTCTCATATTTACATGCCACTTTCAGGAAATTTCTCATTTCCTGCGGAAATACCTTGTCGATCACACGTTCTTTCTTCTGTGCCGGAATTGTCGGATTCACAAACACATCATGAAGCTGCGGTACCTCCTCAAATATCTCTCTTGCTTTCTGTATGGCTTCCTTCGGAACATTCAGCTCATACAACACCTGTGCATACCGCATTGCTGCAGATGAACAGTACATCTGACTAGTTGTTGTCTGTGTCTTCATGAGCTTCACCTACTTCTTCCAGAAACTTATCATATATTTCCTGATTATTGCCTGTCTGTTCTGCCACGATCTTCGCTGCAGCTGTCATTGCAAGTCCTGCGATTTCAGACTGGAGTGCACTCATTGTCTGCTCTCGTTCTACACGGATATCCGCCTTGGCAGACTCGATGATACTGCCTGCCCTGGCATCCGCCTCCTCTACAATACGTTCATACTCTGATTTGGCGTCCTTACGTGCTTTCTCTACGATCCGCACAGATTCTTCTTTTGCCCCGCCAAGTGCCTGCGCATATTCTTCCTTCATCTTCATCGCATCTTCCTGTGCATTCTGGGCATTTTTCAATCCGTCTTCGATCAGCTGACGGCGCTTTTCCATAATGTCGGTCACAGGCTTGATCAAAAACTTCTTTAATAAGAAAGCCAGGACGATCAGGTTAATCATGGTATATAGAAAGTTCATATCAAATCTCAGCACTTCCCACACCCGCCTTTCCTGTTAATTCTATTTGCTTATTTTAAGAAGAATACGATCAGAATACCAATGATAAATCCATAAATTGCAGTTGCCTCTGCAAGTGCACAACCAAGGATCAGGTTCTTGCTGATCTTGCTTTCAGCCTCTGGCTGTCTTGCGATTGCATCCACTGCTTTTCCTGTTGCGATACCAATTCCCACTCCTGCTCCAATACCTGTTAATACTGCGATTCCTGCTCCAATTGCAATAAGTGCTCCCATAATTCTAATCTCCTTTTTATTCTTTTATTTGTTCAAAAATTCCGTTTCTATTCCTGTTCTTCTGTCATAAACAGTGCGGTCAGAAATACAAATACATATGCCTGAATCAGACCATCAAAAATATCGAAATAGAAATTCATCGGAAGTGGTATAATCAGCGGAACAAATGCTTTTAAAAGTTCCATTACCACAAATCCTGCCAGCATGTTACCAAACAGTCGCATACAGAGCGACAATGGGCGGATAAAAATTTCCAGAATCATAATCGGTGCAACCACCGGCACCGGTTTGGCAAAATGCTTGACCCAATGTTTCATACCGTTTTTATGTATTCCTGAATATTCGATCAGGCACATACTCATCACGGCAAGTGCTGCTGTTACATTCAGATCTTTTGTCGGCGGCTTAAAGCCAAGCAGACCAATCATGTTGGCGCACGCCAGATAAAGAAGAACTGTGATCAGATACGGTATATATCTTTTGTTCCCTTTACCGAGGATCCCTTCAAAGAAATCCGTTGCCCAGTCAATTGCAGCTTCCAATGCCAACTGAACTTTTCCCGGGTTTTCTACCTTCAGATTTCTCACCAGAATCAATGATAATCCAACCAGAACCGCCATAATGATCCATGTAACAACCACGGACTCCGAAATTCCGCCGAGAACCGGAAGTTCAAATACTGTTTTACAGTTCAGCTCTTCCATCAATTCTGTTGCTAAATTTTCCGTATCGCTCCCTCCCTTTCCTGTCTCTTTTTTAATTACTGCCCTTTGGGGTCTTCCCTTTTCTCTTCCAGGTGGAGGCCTCTTACGAGCATAAAAATGGAAATTTCATGCTTTGAAATCTCCGATACTATAATCCC
>ENA-OQBV01000551-OQBV01000551.1-human-gut-metagenome-genome-assembly--contig:-NODE-551-length-21048-cov-3.675637_pt1 | contig 21048 bp, 17 predicted proteins | sample MGYA00242750_ERZ504559 | MGnify/ENA primary metagenome ERZ504559 (study PRJEB26092, sample SAMD00036230) | human gut metagenome | host: Homo sapiens | study: EMG produced TPA metagenomics assembly of... | reverse complement strand
CTCGGAAATGCTGCTGATATAGTTACGAATACGGATACGCTCTTTCGGTCTAGACCTGCCGTTGGCTCATCCAGTATCAAATCTGCGGTTCGTTTAGTATGCTGCGCCGCAAACCACACGCTGCTTCATACCGCCAGAAAATCCGCCCAGTTTTCGATTTCTTGCCTTAGTCAGATTTACAACTTCAAGCAATTCCTCAATTTCGTTTTCCCGGAACTCCCTTTTTGCCTTCAGATCCTTTTTAATGAATTGCAAAATAGCGCAAAAATTCTAGCGCAGAAAAACGATCATATAGACCCTGCTGTTGTGGCATGTAACCAAGCACATCACGGTAAGAAGCGCCCATTTTGGTCGCGCTAATACCGTTTACCAATATTTCACCCTCATCCGGCTCTAAATTTTGCGTAATCAGGTTCATTAAGGTCGATTTTCCAGCCCCATTTGGTCCAAGTAAACCATAAACGCCCGGCTCAAGCGCTGCCGAAAAATGATCGAGCGCTATTTTTCCTTTTTCATAGCTTTTTGTCAGATTTTTTAATTCCAGTTTCATCATCTTGCTCTCCTTTTTCTCTGATATGCGTGCCACGCGTCTGCTGTAAAAACAGATGCCACTGCTACAAGCAAAATTAGATATCCAATCTGTTCCCCAAAGCCTTGTTTCAATGTCTGCGTTCCAAACAGAAATACCTTTGCAAACCAAAGATCAAATATGTTTGACAACCCTGCTCCACTAATTACTACTGGAAGAACAAACAGTACAGCTCCCACTAACACCGCATACAGCCGGTTCTTCATCCGCACAGAAATCGACAAAAAACTAACCGCTGCACAGACCACACCCATCATCTGCATCACCGACGTCCACACCAAATATCCACGCACGGACAACTGTACATCTATTACTTGCGCCTGACGAATGCTTTGTAGCGGAACCTTCCATAAAGAAAAGTCATACATCTTTGATGCAGAAAACAAATGAATCACAGTAAATCCACCTGACACGATACATGCAATCACGACGCCCAACACATATTTTGCTACAAACAGCGGACGCCGTCCATTTTTCGTACAGAGAAGCATATTTTGCATCTCATTTTTGCGCTCTCCCGGGAAAATACCACTCAGTAATACGATTACTGCAAAAAGCAATACAGCGCCTCGATACTGATCCATACTGGCATTTTCAAACAGGTAACGCCCAATACTGTCATCCGTGAAAAACAGCTGAAGATCATGTGCTTCGCTCCAATTTACCAATGTATCCGCCTGTTCAATTGCACGCGTCAGTCCTGCTTCATTTTGCAGCATATGATCAATCATCGCACTAATTGACGCATACTGCTCATTTGAAACTTCCTTTTCTTCCATTTTCAGTAATTCGGCCTGACGCTGCCTTAGCTTATCAAATTGCTCCTTTTCCTGCTGCAATGCTTCTATTCAGCGTCTGGTCTGCAATCCCCTCATATTTTTTCGCATATTCATGGTAAATTTTCTCGGTCTTGCCCTAACTGTCACTGGTGTTGTTCGCATTACCGTATACCAAAAGGATTGCCACTATTATCATCATCCACACTATGCCATTTTTTATCAGCTGTTTTCGCCCATTTCCTGACCGACTACACTGGATGGATACCAGAGTCGTTCCCTTGCGGCTTCAATCCACTTTTGAATTTGCCCTGATGCGACTCTTAGCTTTCCCGGAATCCGTCTTCCTAGAAGACCACTGTCTGCTACACAGCCAATTACCACTACAAGCTGAAAGCAGCTATTCGCTATCAAACGCATTCACCGGTTTTTCCAGAACAAAATTTTATATTCCAATAAACTTTCATATAATTGCGAATCTCAAAAACCAGGCAACTGGAATTTAAAAAATGAATCCACGAGTTTGCTGCGATCTCCGATACCTTCCAATAGCCCACAGCGCACAGCACCGCGCAAATACCGACTACCGCCAACACCGTCATTGTCGAATAAACCGATAAGAATAAGCATAGCATGAATGCCGTCAAGACAAGCACTGCAATTAAATGTCTCAGATAATAGTCGAGCAGATAGCCGCCCACTGTCAGTTGTCTTGCACTTTCATTTAATAAATTGACAGACTGCATCGGACGATTTAAATTTCCCATTCCATACAGCTTCCACGCGATTGCAACTTGACTCCCATACATAACAATTCCAAAAAGTAAAACCGCTGTCAGCGCTGTTGCAAATTTGGCAACAATCAGATAGCCATGTCCACGTCTACAGCTTCTAAGCAACCCAAACATATCATATGTGCGATCCTGAGATACCAAGACAATACAAATACCGAGTGCCAGTAAAATAAGAATTACTGATGAGATTTGTTCCTCCATCAGTGCTTCCACGCCCCAGTTCATACCAATTTCAAGTTTCGTTCCCTGTAGCTTTGCAAAATCTTCTACCGTCTTTTTGCCCTGTGCTTCCGCATACGGACGTCCTTCATAAACGAACTGTCCTTCATCTGTTTATACTGTGCCTGAATGGATTCCAAATACGCCTGATACCCGCTGACATTTTGATATTGTTCAAGAAGTTCTGATATTACCTGTATTTTTGTCGTAAGCGCCAGTGGATTCTCCTCATATCCAGCCTGTCGATATTCGTCCAAGATATTTGGATTCTCCTCCACAAGCCCTTGCAGAAACCCCTCATCCACTTCCCCATTCAACGCAATCTGCACAAACTGAAAATTAGAAAGCATATTTAGCTGATCAGTCAAACATTCCTGTGCCTGCTCATTTGTCATATTCGCGGTTTCTTTCTGATACTTTGCAAAAAGAGGAACCGCTGCCACACGATCTTTCTTCTCTGTATACTGAGTATTAAGAAATAGACCAACATCTACAAAAATAAGCAATATCGCAATTCCGATCAACCATCTTTGACGCAGAAGCTTTTTCCATTCCGCTCTTATCATTTTTCTCCATCACCTCTCTGCCCTTGTAATCCATAATCAAACACCTACCAATCAGCGTTCAAAAGAATTTCCATTCATTCCCTTAGTCAACTGAATTAGCGTAGCTTCCTGTGTTGCAATTTTATCGCGTTCATCGTTTCCCAAGTCTGTGTCTGTTTCTGCTTCAACAGCCAGCGTTTCATTTCATCAATAGCTTTCGTATCTTTTGTTATACGCTGTATAGCTTCCATAGCAGCCACTTCAGTCGGAATTTTATAACTGAACCATGAATATCGGGCTTTAAGAGTATCAAAGTAACGCCCCATTTCATCCGTCACAACAGAATACTCCATCAATGACTGCATAAACAACTTGGCCTCTGCCACCTTACCGGCTTGCTGCAAGATGATAGCTCCCAACGCCTTTCCATAAATCGTCAGTTCTTTTCCCTCACCGGACAACTTGTCTATGAAATACCGGTTCACCTTTTCATCAACCGGAGCCTTGCCATCCAAAGCGCAGATATACAAATACCTGAGAACCTGTTCTGACGGACGGATACCGACAGCCCCTTTCTTTTCAGCTTCTTTCATAGACTTATACTCTTCGGCAGCCTGCTTGCCTAAATACTCGAACCCTTTTTGAATCATAGGCTGCATCCGGCTGTCAGCATCCTGAGGAGTCAATGCATTCAGCCGGACAAGCATTTCCATTACCTGAGTGGTTACATAGCGGCTGCCTTGCATACCTTTATACCAACTCCATGCGCCATCTCCATTTTGCAATTCTCTCAGTTTCTCTACAGAAACTGCCAGTCCGCTGTTCATTGTATTCAGGTCAAACAAAGTGGCGATACGCTGTTTTTGTTCGGCTTCATTGGTAGCTTCTGTCAGCCAGGGAGTTTCAGCCAGCAGGATATTTTTCAGTTCCTGATTCTTTTGCAGATTGCTCATAAAAGTCTCCTTTGTACCACCTTGAGCCTTCCAGCTATCAAAGACTTGCTTGATACGGGGATTTTCTTTGACTATACATGCAGCCAATGAATGGGCATAATAAGCGGTAGCCCAGGAAAGAGCATCTTCATTCTGAGGATTAGCCACTACAGGCAAAGCCTGCACGGCATACCAAGCCGGATGGGCAGTAAATTCTACGGTCAACCGTTGTTCGGAAGCCGTTTTGCTATGCTTGTTAAACAGATTTTCCAAAGAGAAAGTATGCACACCTTCCCCATTCACGTTCAGAGGAACGGTTTCCGTCACCCACTGTTTGTCTGTCAGAACGGGAATGTAACGCTGTTCTCCATCACTGAAGGTATCTCCATCCGCTACCATCCGGCATGCCATTACCGCATATTTGTCACTCACTTCAAAAGCAAAGTTCACATGCCCGGTTTCTCCTCCCTTCATATCGAACTTCTGTTTTTGTGAATAGAATACCTTTTCTGTTTCCGGATTAAACAATTCCATGCGGACAGTCCCTTTCACCCCCTTGTCCGACAGATTCATCAGTGAAGCGGCAATATTCGCTTTATCTCCCACGCGGACAAAACGGGGCATATTAGGTTGAAGCATAAACTCCTTGCTGGCAGTAGCGGTAGCTTCTATTTTTCCATAATCCACATTCTGGGTATGTGCCAAGCCCATAAACTTCCATCGGGTAAGGCTCTCGGGCAATACAAAGGAAATACTGACTTCACCTGTTTCATTGGTGCGGAGCTGTGGATAAAAGAATACCGTTTCCGCAAAGTTTTCACGTATCTGTATATCACCTGTTTCTGCCAGTTCTTCAGAACTGCCCATTTCTGCCTTTTCCTGTGCAGACGTCTCTACCATTTCTTCCTGGAGCACCATATCAGTAACAGCCTCCTGGTTCATCACAGCATTTGCGGCACTCCTGCCTCTAATCTTCAAAGCTCCTGTAAGAGTGGCACGAGGACTGCCTCCGTAACCTACCACCACAGCCTCCATTCTTCCTGTAGATGGAATGATCAATTCACTATATTCCAAAGGAACCGCACGGAACCTCTTCAACGGGAAATCAACATACAAATAAGCATTCCGCATATAGGATGTATTCCAATAAGTCAAAGGAACCACATAATGAAAGTCCACTCCAAAGTCCAGCTTATGTGCACTATAGATTTTATCCAGAGAAGCATCATACATGGTAGCCAGCATTTCAGCCTCAGCCGGACGTCCATCCGGATAAAGTACCGTCAGTTTCCATTCCTCTTGCTGTCCCGGACGGAGTTTGTCACGGAACGTAGTCCATTTCAGCTGCAACTTCTTCTCAGGGGCCGGTTTCATAATCCGTGCATTATGACTGTAAAGTCTGCCGTCTTTCACAAATGCCATACTTACCAGAATGCCGTCACCATATTCCTTCTTATAAGGGAAGCGAAAACTGATCACCGAGTCCGAAAGCTGTATACGTTTGCTTTCCAAGCGCTTATTGCCTGCAAACACATCATAAAGCAAATAGACATTCTTTTCGCTGCTACCTATATATATAGTAGCTGGAGATGCTGCATCAAATTCCAGACCATCCTGATAGAACCAATCCGTTATCACGAAAAGCGGACGCTTGTCGTTCAATGAGAACAAAAGGAAATTCTTAGATGCCGTACACTCTCTGCCTTGTGTATCCTTAGCCGAAAGCTTCAAACGATAATTACCGGAAGGCAGGGCATAAATAGCCTCAGGAATAAAACTCTTGTTAGCTTCCACCGTACCGATCAATACCTTTCTGCCTTCTTTTTCCTGACCGTCTTTCTGCTTCTCCATCTCGACTACCTGATAAGTAACCGGAGCATCTACCGGCTCACCCGAAAGATTCATGGCTGTCAGTTTTATTTCCAACTTCTTTTCTTTAACCCAATTATCGGGCAGATTATCCATATTCAGCACCATTGAAGTGCTTCCTAAAGGCAATGACAAATTAGCTTGCTGTGTCTCACCTGCACCATCCGTCACATCCGCCTGTATGTTGTACGTATAATACCACAACGGAGATTCTCTCCTGTCCGAGTCTATTTCAAAATGCACCGGAACGGTGAACTTACCATCCGCATCGGTCATTGCCTCTCCCTCCCAACGGGCTGAACCTCTGCCCATAAACCGCCAGAACCAAGCATAGGAACGGGATATATTATAGTGTACCCTGGCATTCTGCACAGGCGCACCGGCAAAAGTCTTTGCCATACCCGCCACTTCTATAGAGTCACCCACTTGATACTCTACTTTCACGGGTTCAAACGTGACATCAAAGGTGGGACGTTTATATTCTTCTACCTTAAAACTGACAGAAGTATCGGCCGCACGCAAGCTAAAATAACCGGTCAGGCAAGGAGAGGGCAAAACAAATTGTCCGCTGAACGAACCAAAACCATTCGTCCATACTTCTACTTTTCCTGTTTCATTATTATTCGCATCATATAGAGATACCGTATATTTTTTATCCGCAAGCACACGCGTAGAATCCTTTTCCATTTCATAAGCCAAGCCGGATACATATACGGTTTGACCGGGACGGTAAATGGATCGGTCGGTAAATAATTGCAAAACTTCTTTTTCTGCTCTCTTTATAGTAATAATCGTTTTTCCAAAGATTCAAGATGGGCATCGCATTATCAGCCGCCGTATGTGCATTATACCAGTATTTGTTACTATTCAGGAAATCCAGTTTCAAAGTACCCTGTTTATCCGCCTGATAGGTCTGTTGAGGAGAATAGCCTCCTCCCTTCTCCGTATAAATGGTTACTTCCGCCTCAGAAACAGGCTGTCCGCTCACTGCATCTACCACCACCAGTTCCAACGTACCATCCGGCAGAGGACGATAAATGGTCTTTAAAGCGGTGACATTCATTAATGTTCCGTCCGAAACGCCCTTCTTCCCATCGGGTACTGCCTTTAAGAAATATATTCCCGCTTGAGGAGCCTGTATGGTCAGGGTGGTATCGATATTCAAATAATCTGTAGTAGGTTTCAAAGAAAAATGCTCCTCGCGTTGCAAACGGGCATATTTACTTTCAAAATGGGTGGTTCTGTTCTGCAATACGGCAGAGGTAACGGGTAAATTCACCTTATATAACTGCAAAGTGATGCCGGTAAGTTTTTTATAATTTACTTTCACCGACTGCTGTTCACCAGGATAAGCCGTAGCTATTTCCAGTGAAAGGCTTGCATTCAGAATTTCCTTTTCTATATTCTTCAGTTGGTTGATACCTTCGTAACGGGGGTATCCGGCTATTCCTTCACGAACTATCCGCAAGCGCTCTACCTGATTATTTTGATACTGTAGGAATTGTGCCAAAGCCAGATAAGCTTCAGGGACTGTTTTCACAGCCGGATAAGTATGAATCCACTTCCGGAGTTCCTGTTGGCATACGTCATTCGAGAAGTTTCCGGAAAAATTGCGGTACAGGTAATTCAATGCATCTATCCCGGTCAGCAACCAACCCTCACGCTCCGTTTCCGTATCATATACTTTCAGCAAGGACTGATAAGTCTGCATGACAGCTGCCGTCAAGTCACAATCAGAGACAGGAACAAACTGATAAGTAACAAACTTATCCATATCCGTCATATCCGCAGGCAGACTGTTTGTCTGATTTGCTTTAGCAGCCGCCTGCCACCTGTACTGCTGCATGATTTGTATGGCACGACGTGCCAACAAGTTGTACAGATTATCACGAAAATACCGTTTACTTGCTTCCCCCACCTTCACCATAGGTTTCAATTTCTCGACCGGGATAAGTAATAACCGGTCTTTATCCTTGAGAGAGGCCTGCAAATAGCCCAATCCCTTTTTTACGTCGGCAGGCATGGTCATTTCACCCAGAATGGAATACAATATAGCTTTGTCTTCCACACTGCCGGTTTGGGAAGCCCATTGTTCCAAACCATTCATATCTACCTTCAAGCTATCGGGAGTTAAAAGGGAACGGTACTGCATGGCAGTGAGATAGGCTTTCATCATTTGCGGTACATTCTGTTCCGCTTTTGCTTTATCGTAGATTTTCATTGCTTCGGAAATAACCGACTTGGGCAGATCCTTTCGTTCCAATACTTCCAGTTCTTTCCACAAATTGTCATAGGTTTGTGCCTGCATAGGAGCAAATACGCTCATTACCAGTAACACTATCAAAGATAAATAACGAATTTTCATATCTACAATCTTTTAGTTCGTACTAAGTCTTCTTTAACAAAGAAACGAAATAGATGTTTAAAGACTGCATACGTTTTAATTAAAATAACTAAAACAGAAAAGGAAAGATCTTTCAGCGCAGCCAAAGCAGACGTTGCAGTACCAGTCTTTTATAGGGTTTCTTCATGTCTTCGGGCAGGAAGGAAACATCTATCAGTTCCATCCATTTGATAATGGAACGGCGGAATTTCCGGGCGATGTTGTCTATTACCTTGCCACTGACCCCCGATGCGGTTATCGACTTCTCGAAGTCACTTCTCCATATTTTCCTTTTTTTTCCATTGAGAGTCAATGCCAGTTCCTCCGTATCCTCGGGCATGACAATAACCGTGGACAGCAAATCGTATGCAGGCGTCAGACTATAGCCCATCCCCGTGTCATATAATGAAAAGTTCTTCAAGTGCATATCCGAGTTTCCCACAATCCACGAGAACACCACCATTTCCCAGAAATTCACCAGATCAAGCTGCGGCACTGCAGAATACTTCTTGATAGTCTTGGCTATCTGCTCATACGAGCCCTTATATTTGTATTCGGTGAGACGTTCCGTCAACTGGCACATGTCCTCCATGGCAATCTTTCCACCATCCGGGCGACGGTCTATGCGCCGGGTGATGTACCCCAATTCGCCATCAGCAAAACGCACCAGCCCATGGGGAACCACCGCTATTTTGGCTGCTTCCGCCATGTGCATGGTCAAATCCTCCAGTTCAGGTAATGCCCGGTAAAAATCAGTCTGGGGCTTTAAAATAAACTTTCCCCACAAGCCCACAATAGTAAAACGGTCCGGCTCGTTCTTTCCGCCGGGATTCACATCGAGCGACAATTTGGCCTGCACACCTGTCAGCGTAGTCTGTGCCCTCACTACCTGCTTGGCCAGTTCGCCTATTTCACTCCGTACGTAAGGCAACTGAGGCGCCTGACGGGTACCGAAAAGTTTTCGGGCACAAGCCGGATGATAATCCACCTGACCTTCCTTCAGTTCCTTATAACAATACAAACACCTTTCCATCATGTTTCCGGTTTATCAAGTTCATCCTCTACTACACTCACTGCCCCGATGCAATCCTTGCAACAGGCCAGTAACAGCGACATACGGTCGCGCCGGTTTATCTTCCAGCTATTTTCGGCAATGTTCAGCAACCATCCTTCGGGTATCAGGCCGTCAAAGAACGGGAACAAGACGGTGTCGTGATAGGGTTTGTCCGTCAGTGGCAGTGTCAGACTGACGGCTTCCGCCTTGCCGGAACGCAAGAATCCGGCATCATAGGCAAAGGTGAAACCATTCTCATCTTCCGTCAACAACCCTGCATAGATATCATTCAAGTATATTTTTCCCCTTCTCATGCGCTATGCTCCTTTCCTAAGGGCACAGCCCCTACTTCATGTCCGAAGAGGGCAAGCACCTGGTTTACCTTGTCTATCCGCAAAGTCTGCTTTCCTTGCTCCAACTCGCGCACAAAGCGAAGCCCCACTCCCGCCTTAGCCGCCAAATCTACTTGCGTAAGTCCGAACCGCTTACGCATTTCTTTTACAAACAATGACAATGAATCACTCATAATTACACCCTTTAGGGTACAAATATAGCAAAAGCTTCGACAATTACACCCTAATGGGTATAATTTATTAGTTTCTTTCGTATAATATACCCGAAAGGGTGCAAAGTATTAGCCCGGGCCGACGCATTACGGAAAACCAGGAGTATTCAGCAAATTTGTGATACAAGAAAAAAGGAAAGGAAAATTCCTTCAAAAGCTTCAGCCTCTCCGCAAACCCTTTGCCAGTGGGCATTCCGGCTGAAGAATTACACCAGAAAAAGCTTCAGCCCGAAGAAAAATCCTTCAGCCGCATCCTTTGAGAGTATGCATACTCCGCACAGACTGGTTCCCCAATGCTTCAAAAGTCCTATATCCAGGCATTTGTCACCGTATCGCACCCCTAAATAAGCAAACTGACACAACCGGAAACATATTCTCTTTCATCAGGATTAGTTTGTATTTTCTGTCCATCACCTAGGTGAACACGCCATCCCACTCTGGTGAAGATCCGTTGTCACCTGTGTGAAACGGCTGCTTCACTAAGGTGAAGCAATAAAGCCATTACGGCACAAAGCAAACTCTTCCTAATAGCAACATCATTTCCAACAGGTATAAAAGCACTAGAAAAAATGAACTTACACAGAGACACATCCCGAACAGCCAAAAACTGAAGCTTCCATAATCGAGCTGAAGAAATTTCCAAAGGCAATCCTTCAGCCGCTTCGCCCTATTGACGGGCTTTTGCGGAGAGGCTGAAGCTTCTGAAACAAAAAACAGGGCAATGTCCCCGGAGGCACTGATAATCACCTCAATGGTAGCAGAAACCGACAAGTGTACACATGAAGCGGCAACTTCCGAATAAAATAAGCCCACTCCCGCAGTATATAGCCGGAAATATTGTATATTTGCTCTGTACAAAAAGAAATAGAACCACTATGAAGAAAGAAGAATTAATGCGGAAAGCCATTGAGCTTTCTATAGAGAACGTGGCAAACGGCGGCGGACCCTTTGGAGCTGTAATTGCCAAAGATGGTGAAATCATTGCGACCGGAGTCAATCGCGTCACTTCTCAATGCGACCCTACCGCCCATGCGGAAGTCAGCGCCATCCGTGCGGCGGCAACCAAACTGGGAACATTCAACCTGAGTGGGTGTGAAATTTATACTTCGTGTGAGCCGTGTCCCATGTGCCTGGGAGCCATTTACTGGGCACGACTGGATAAAATGTATTATGCAAACAACAAGACGGATGCCAAGAATATAGGTTTTGATGACTCTTTTATCTATGATGAGTTAAGCCTGAAACCTTCGGCACGCAAGCTGCCCTCCGAAATTCTTTTTGGCGGAAGAGGCAATAAAGGCATTCCAACAATGGACAGAGAAAAGTGACAAAGTGGAGTATTAATAGAAAGGCGCGGACGAAATCCCTATCATCCGCGCCCGAAATCTTTATAAGATCTTAAAGACTATTCTTTTACCGGAGTATTTTCCAAGGTAGCTACTACGAAGTCATAGAACTTACCTACAGAAGGAATAAAGCAGCGTTCATCCGGCGAGTGAGGAGAACGCAAGGTAGGACCGAAAGAAATCATATCCAAGCCGGGAACTACCGCACCGATGATACCGCATTCCAAACCGGCATGAATCACTTTCACAGCAGGTTCTTTACCGAATTGTGCCTGATAAGACTCCTTCATCGCTTTCAGAATAGGAGAATCCACATTGGGCTCCCAGCCTGAATAACCACCTGAACGGGTCACTTCCATGCCTGCCATAGAGAAACAGCTTTCCAATGCAGTATTCAGATAATCCTTCATCGAGTCACGCGAGCTACGGGCCAAGATTTTTATCTCCGCCTTGCCACCACCGATAGAAACGATAGCCAGATTAGAAGAGGTTTCTACAGTATCGGGGATAGTAGGAATCATACGCATTACCCCATTTTGACAAGCATAAATGGCATCCACCAGATTATCTTTGATTTCATCGGGAACCATCATCTTCGGCAATTCCACACGTTCTGCCTTGAAGCTGATCGGAGTTTCGTGTACATGATACTCTTCATTCCACAACGCTTCGCACTCCTTCACATAGTCCAGTACGTCTGCTTCTTCATCAGCCGGCACTGTAATAACGACTTCACATTCACGAGGAATCGCGTTACGCATATTGCCACCTTGCCAGGAAACCAGACAAGCCTCATCGTAAGTAATCACCTGATTCATGAAACGAGCCATCAGCTTGTTGGCATTGGCACGTCCTTCATTGATTTCCAATCCGGAATGACCACCGCGCAGCCCTTTCAAGGTAACTTTCAAAGCGATGTCAGCCGGATCAGTTTCCACTTCTTTATATTCCAACACAGCTGTCAGGTCTTCTCCGCCTGCACAACCGATATACAATTCTCCTTCTTCTTCCGAATCCAGATTCAACAGAATATCACCGTCTACCGTTCCCGGCTTTAAGCCGAACGCACCAAACATACCTGTTTCCTCGTCGGCAGTAATCAGTGCCTCCAACGGACCATGTTTCAGCGTTTTATCTTCCATGATAGCCATGATAGCGGCAACACCCATACCATCATCAGCTCCCAAAGTCGTGCCTTTAGCTTTCACCCAATCTCCGTCAATGTAAGTTTCGATAGGATCATTTTCAAAATCATGCACTGTATCGTTATTCTTCTGAGGAACCATGTCCATGTGTGCCTGAAGAATCACCTTCTTGCGGTTTTCCATCCCCGGAGTGGCAGGCTTGCGATAAATGATATTACCGGCTTCATCCTGGAATGACTCTACGCCTACACTTTTTCCAAAGTTCAGCAAGAACTCTTGAACCTTCTTCAAGTAGCCCGAAGGACGGGGAACCTGAGTCAATGAATAGAAATGCTTCCACACATTCTGCGGAGCGAGAGAGAGAATTGTACTCATAACTTCTTAGTTTTATTTGTGAACGGCAAAGCCGCTAATCCATATATACCCAACAAAATTAATAAAAAAGTTTGTATTCCATGCACTAATAAGGCAAAAATTCCCGCATCTTCTTTTCCTACTCCATAGAGCATCATCATCGTTATGACAGCAAAATGCCACGGACCCGCCCCATTAGGAGTCGGAACCACTACCGCAATGCTACCTACGGCAAACATCACCAATCCTGCCATCACACCTAAATCATCAGAAAAATCGAAACAAAAGAAGGAAACATAGAATTGCAGGAAATAGCAAGTCCAAATGCCAACGGTATAAAGAATGAACAGAGGCATCCGCTTTACATGACGCAAAGACAGCACACCCACCCACACATTATGGAGAATGCCTTTCACTTTGGCAAAGACCGTCACATTCCTGATCAGAAAAAAGGCCAGTACCAATACAGCCAACACACAGATGATAGTAATATAGAAATGCCCCGAAGTAAAGACCTGTGCCAAAACCGTGGTATCCGTGCCGGTTTCTTTAAAAAAAGTATCGAACACTCTTGCCTGCATTATAAGAGTTACCCCTGTAATCAACGACACACACAGCGTATCAATCAACCGTTCCGCAACCACCGTACCCAGCGATTTGGAAAAAGATGTACCATCATATTTAGCCAACACCCCGCAACGGGAAATCTCACCTACACGGGGAACAACCAAGTTGGCGGCATAAGACACAAAGATGGCATACACACAATCGGATGTTTTGGGATGCTCGCCCAACGGAGCCAGCGTAAGCTTCCACCGCCAGCCACGAAAAATATGACTAAACACGCCAAACACTAATGACACTAACATCCACCAATAATTCATTCCTCCATCCAAGACCTCCCATACCCGGGAAAAATTGAATCCGTGATACATCCATATCAGTATCGCAGCCCCCAAAAATAACGGAAATGCAATCTGCAAACCTTTATTTATAATCTTTTTTAATCGAGTTCGTTCCAAAATCTGTGTATATTAATTTAGAATGTTTACCTTTGCACGATGCAAAGATACTATCTTAGCGAAATAAACCTATTTATAAACGATAGAAAAATAACGGAATGGGATTAGTAAAGCCAAAAAAATTTCTAGGACAACACTTCTTGAAAGATCTCAGTATTGCAAAAGATATAGCCGATACAGTAGATGTGTGCCCTGACTTGCCAATTTTGGAAGTAGGACCGGGGATGGGGGTACTAACCCAGTTTATTATGCAGAAAAACCGTGCGGTAAAAGTGGTGGAACTGGACTATGAATCTGTAACCTATCTCCGTGAGAACTTTCCTGCCTTGGAAGATAATATCATTGAAGACGACTTTTTGAAACTGAACCTCGAAAAATTATTTGACGGGAAACCTTTTGTTCTGACCGGCAACTACCCTTATAATATATCCAGCCAGATATTCTTTAAAATGCTGGATTACAAAGACCTGATACCCTGTTGTACCGGAATGATCCAAAAAGAAGTGGCCGAACGCATTGCCGCCGGTCCCGGAAGCAAGACATACGGCATTCTCAGTATCCTGATACAAGCCTGGTACAAAGTAGAATACCTGTTCACCGTACACGAACATGTATTCAATCCGCCTCCCAAGGTGAAAAGTGCGGTCATCCGTATGACACGCAATGAAACGACGGAACTGGGATGCAATGAAAAATTGTTCAAGCTCATTGTAAAAACAACATTCAACCAACGGCGTAAAACTTTGAGAAATTCTATTTCTTCCATTTTAGACAAAGAGAATCCATTGAGCGCAGACCTGATTTTCAACAAACGCCCGGAACAGTTGTCTGTATCAGAGTTTATCGAACTGACTAACAGAGTGGAAGCGGCACTGAAAAATAAAACGGATATAGTTTACAGTAACGATATCGCCCGGAAAGGAACAAACAAGAAAGAATAACACCTATTTATTATATTAACGGAAGAGTAGGATGAATAAAGAGGAATTAGAAAAAGTAGAGCAGCTGATCGAGCAAAAAGACTCAGAGCAACTTAAGGACTTGCTTGCCGGTCTACATCCTGCCGACATAGCAGAGCTGTGCAATGAACTGGATGCGGAAGAAGCACGGTTCATATACCTGTTACTGGACAATGAGACTGCCGCCGACGTCCTTATCGAAATGGACGAAGACGCCCGTAAGGAATTCCTGGAAATCCTTCCCTCTGAAACAATCGCCAAACGGTTCGTTGACTACATGGATTCGGATGATGCCGTGGACATTATCCGTGAAATGGACGAGGACAAACAAGAAGAAGTCCTCTCACACATTGAAGACATAGAACAAGCCGGAGACATTGTCGATTTGTTGAAATATGACGAAGACACTGCCGGTGGATTGATGGGTACCGAAATGGTAATCGTAAACGAAAACTGGAGTATGCCCGAATGTCTGAAGGAAATGCGCATCCAGGCGGAAGATATGGACGAAATCTATTATGTATATGTAGTAGACGATGACCAGCGGCTGCGCGGTGTGTTCCCGTTGAAGAAAATGATCACCAGCCCTTCCGTATCCAAAGTGAAGCACGTGATGAGGAAAGAACCGATATCCGTCCATGTAGATACCCCTATAGACGAAGTGGTACAAACCATTGAAAAATATGACCTGGTCGCCGTTCCGGTAGTGGACAGTATCGGACGCCTGGTAGGACGGATTACGGTAGACGATGTGATGGACGAAGTACGTGAACAGGCTGAACGCGACTACCAGCTGGCATCAGGTTTGTCACAAGACGTGGAAACAGACGATAATGTATTCCGCCAGACTACAGCCCGTCTGCCCTGGCTGCTCATCGGCATGATAGGCGGAATAGGCAACTCCATGATTCTGGGCAACTTTGACAGTACTTTTGCCGCACATCCCGAAATGGCCCTCTACATCCCCCTTATCGGCGGAACAGGGGGGAATGTGGGAACACAGTCCTCGGCACTTATCGTACAAGGACTGGCAAACAGCTCGCTGGATGCCCAAAACACCTGGAAACAAATAGTAAAGGAATCTGTAGTGGCCGTAATCAATGCTACTATTATTTCTATGCTGGTATATATCTATAATTTCATCCGTTTCGGGGCAAGTGCCACCGTGACTTATTCGGTTTCATTCAGCCTGTTTGCAGTAGTCATGTTCGCTTCCATCTTTGGGACCCTGGTTCCTATGACACTGGAAAACTAAAATAGATCCGGCCATCGCTACAGGTCCGTTCATATCCATCACCAATGACATTATAGGTATGATGCTTTATATGGGCATCACCGTATTACTATCCTGACACGTTTCACTACAGATTACATAGATTGAAATTCAGAGAAAAAACAGATTCACACAGAAACCGGCAAAGAATCACAATCAAAAGGAATCTGTTGAATCTATGTAATCTGCAGATGCATTTATCCCCCTGATCTCCTATTTTCTCCACTTTTAAGGATTTTCCTAAAAAAATCGGGAAAAAACAGTATGAAGTTCTAATTTATTTCTTTAATTTGTAAATTGTGTTATAACAAAAACGCTTACTTTAAAAATCTATACGATGGACTCGAATGAAACTATCCGCCCTTTAACCGAAGTTCCAGTGGAACAGACATCTGAAACTTTGGTATCATCTTCCGCTACTGCAGAAGAAAATAACGCTACGTATGTACCTAAACAAACGAAAGAAGAGGTCATCGAACGTTTAAAAGAAATCAACGAAGACGCCTGCAATGCAGACAAACAAGAGTTGGATTTATTGAAACAGAACTTCTACAAGCTGCACAAGGCTGAGCAAGAAGCCGCCCGTAAGGCATTTATTGATGGCGGAGGTGCTCCTGAGGCATTTATTCCCCAACCGGACGATGCTGAAAGCCGTTTCAAAGATATCATGAGCTCTATCAAAGAGAAAAGAAGCGCCATACAAGCAGAACAAGATAAAGAAAAAGAAGATAACCTGGTGAAAAAGCTCGCCATTATCGACCGTTTGAAAGAACTTGCCGAATCTCCCGAAGATGCCAACAAAGCATACAATGAATTCAAGAAACTGCAACAGGAATGGAACGATATAAAACAGGTGCCGGCTGCCAAAGTCAATGAACTCTGGAAAAATTATCAGCACTATGCAGAAAAGTTCTATGACTTGATAAAGTTGAACAACGAATTCCGTGAGTATGATTTTAAAAAGAACCTTGAAATAAAGACTCATCTTTGTGAAGCCGCAGAGAAATTGGCTGATGAAGAAGATGTGATTTCCGCTTTCCATCAATTACAAAAATTACATCAGGAATTCCGGAATACGGGTCCTGTTGCAAAAGAATTGCGCGAAGATATCTGGACCCGGTTCAAAACCGCCTCTACAGCCGTAAACCGTCGTCACCAGCAACATTTCGAAGCCTTAAAAGAAAAAGAGCAACGTAACTTGGATGAAAAGACCGTAATCTGTGAAATTGTGGAAGCAATGGAATACGATACGTTCACTACCTTCCAAGACTGGGAAAACAAAACTCAGGAAATCATTGCTTTGCAAGCCAAATGGAAAACAATTGGTTACGCACCTCAAAAAATGAACGTGAAGATATTCGAACGTTTCCGTGCCGCTTGTGATGAATTTTTCAAACGCAAAGCCGAGTTCTTCAAGTCCATCAAGGAAAGTATGGCAGGCAATCTGGAAAAGAAGAAAGCATTATGTGAAAAAGCAGAAGCACTAAAAGAAAGCACAGACTGGAAAGCAACTGCTGATATTCTAAGCAAATTACAAAAGGAATGGAAAACAATTGGTCCTGTACCTAAAAAGTATTCGGATGCCGTATGGAAACGATTCATTGCCGCATGTGATTATTTCTTCGAGCAAAAGAACAAGGCGACTTCTTCACAACGCTCAGTTGAACAGGAAAACATGGTTCAGAAAAAGGCGATCATTGAAAAGTTAAATACAATTGACGCACAGGAAACACCGGAAGAAGATGCCGGAAACACCATTCGAGAATTAATGAAAGAATGGAATAGCATCGGTCATGTACCGTTTAAAGAGAAAGATAAATTATACAAGCAATATCATGGTGTCATTGATAAGTTGTTTGACAAGTTGAATCTTTCCGCATCACAGAAAAAATTAAGTAACTTTAAATCAAGCATCAGCAAGGAAGGCAACCTTTATCGTGAACGCGAAAAACTGGTTCGTGCTTACGAAAACATGAAGAATGAAATTCAAACATACGAGAACAATTTGGGCTTCTTGACCAGTTCTTCCAAAAAAGGTAGCAGTTTGGTTACGGAAATGAATCGTAAAGTGGAAAAACTCAAGGCAGACCTAGAATTGATCTTAAAAAAAATAGAGGTGATTGACCAATCAATGAAAGACGAATAAAAACAGTTATAAAAAGAGTTTAATGCAAATGCGTTAGACTCTTTTTTTACTAACGTACTACTGATTTTTTGCACCTTTTTCATCCTGCGTGTTTTCATGGCCTACTAAAAAAGACAAATAGAACAATTGAGAGAAAGCAAAACCCCGAATTACTCCCGGATTGGCGTTGCATTGTTTTCGGACTGCCCCGCTTTTTTCATGAGTCTTACGGAAAAATAGAGAGTTGACACCAATTTTGATTGGTCTATTTTTAAGATAGCTAGCCCAAAATGAAAAAAGTTCTTCTAAAATTGCAATTTTAGAAGAACTTTGTCTTTAATAAGTGGTTTATGTGTTGGGATACCAGGATTCGAACCTGGAAAAACAGGACCAGAATCTGTTGTGTTACCATTACACCATATCCCAATTTTCCTATCAAAACACCCGTTTTGATTTTGACGCTGCAAAGATACGGTTTTTTATTTAATCCACAAATTTTTGAAGCTTTTTTTTCTAATCAAGATTCTTTTTTCTCCATTTGCTTTCTTTTCCAGCCTTCCTTATCCTTCTTGACCGTGTATCTTCACTCTAGGCTTAACATAACAATAAAAAGATTCTCTAACTAAAAAAAACAAAAACCGAATATATTTAATGCACATTTTTTCGCTAGAATGAGAAAACCAAGTATCTTTGTGCATTGTTGTAAATACATATATTAGAATAATCAGTTGTTAATAACATTATAATGAACGAAGCAGAGACTTTAGTAAAAAAAATAACAGAAGGCATTCAAGAAAAGAAAGGTAAAAACATTGTAATAGCGGACCTCACCGCCATTGATGATACCATTTGCAGCTATTTCGTAATCTGTCAAGGTAATTCCCCAAGTCAAGTTATAGCTATCGTTGACTCAGTCAAGGAATATGTACATAAAGAAATAGATGACAAGCCTACGGGAATAGACGGACTGAGAAACGCAGAATGGGTTGCAATGGACTACAGCGATGTACTGGTACATGTCTTTTTGCCGGAAACAAGAAATTTTTATAATCTGGAACATTTATGGGCAGATGCCAAACTGACCCAAATTCCTGATCTAGACTAATCCAATACAGAATCAAAATGAGTGAAAATACCAATAATAGACCAAAGATAAACATGCCACGCTTCAATTTGAGTTGGCTGTATGTTATCATTGCCATGAGTTTTGCCATCCTCTATTTTTCCAATCAAGAAGGAGGAATTGACAAACAAATAACATATACCGAGTTTAAAGATATGATAAACAAGGGATATGCCAATAAAATAATTGCATACGATGACAATACGGTAGAAATGTACATTAAACCGGAATTTGTTAAAGATGTATTTAAAAATGACTATAAAAAAGTAGGGCGTAACCCAGCATTGAACGTAGAAATAGGTTCCATGGAGTCATTGGATAAATTCATGGAAAAGGCACAGGAAGAAGGTCACTTTACCGGATCTATCAGTTATGAAAAGAAACGCGACTACTTCGGCGCATTATTTTGGAATATCGCTCCGTTTTTACTATTGATCGGTATCTGGATGTTTGCCATGCGTCGCATGAGCGGCGGAGCAGGGGCCGGAGGCGCCAATCCGTTCAACGTAGGCAAAAGCAAAGCTCAGGTATACGAAAAAGGAGACAAGACTAACCGGATTACTTTTAAAGATGTAGCCGGACAAGCGGAAGCTAAACAAGAAGTGGAAGAAATTGTAGAGTTTCTGAAACAACCTCAGAAATACACGGAGTTGGGAGGTAAGATACCTAAAGGCGCTTTACTGGTAGGCCCTCCGGGAACCGGTAAGACTTTGCTGGCAAAAGCTGTTGCCGGTGAAGCAGATGTACCTTTCTTTTCGCTTTCGGGTTCCGACTTTGTGGAAATGTTCGTTGGAGTAGGTGCATCCCGTGTACGTGACTTGTTCCGCCAGGCGAAAGAGAAAGCTCCTTGTATTATATTCATTGATGAAATTGACGCAGTAGGACGTGCCCGTGGCAAAAATCCAAGCATGGGTGGAAATGATGAACGCGAAAATACATTAAACCAATTATTGACAGAAATGGATGGTTTTGGTTCAAATAGCGGTGTGATCATTTTGGCCGCTACCAACCGTGCGGATATATTGGATAAAGCATTATTGCGTGCTGGTCGTTTTGACCGCCAGATTCATGTTGACTTACCCGACTTAAACGAACGTAAAGAAGTATTTGGAGTACATTTGAAGCCCTTAAAGCTGGATGAAAGTGTCGATCTGGATTTGCTCGCCCGTCAAACTCCGGGATTCAGTGGGGCAGATATTGCCAATGTATGTAATGAAGCAGCACTGATCGCCGCCCGCCATGGTAAGAATGCGGTTGGGAAACAAGATTTTCTAGATGCTGTAGACCGTATTATCGGTGGTTTGGAAAAGAAAACCAAAATCATGACTGCCGAAGAAAAGCGTACTATTGCTTTACACGAAGCCGGTCACGCTACGCTGTCTTGGTTTTTGGAACATGCCAATCCTTTGATTAAGGTAACCATTGTTCCCCGTGGACGCGCATTGGGAGCCGCATGGTATTTGCCCGAAGAACGGCAGATCACAACCAAAGAACAAATGCTGGATGAAATGTGTGCCACTTTAGGGGGACGTGCAGCCGAAGAGCTGTTCACCGGACATATTTCAACCGGTGCCATGAACGATTTGGAACGTGTGACAAAACAATCATATGGAATGATTGCTTACGCCGGAATGAGTGAAAAGTTACCCAACTTATGTTATTACAGCAACGATGAATACTCTTTCAGCAAGCCTTACAGCGAACGTACAGCCGAACTGATTGACGAAGAAGTGAAAAGAATGATCAACGAACAATATGATCGGGCAAAGGCAATATTGTCCGAACATAAAGATGGTCACAACGAGCTGGCCCGTCTGTTGGTTGAAAAAGAAGTAATTTTCGCCGAAGACGTGGAACGCATTTTTGGCAAACGTCCCTGGACCTCACGTTCAGAAGAAATTATGGCTTTAGAAGCTACAGTAAAACCAGTAGAAGTAAACCGAAGATTTTGAAGAGAAGAAATCTTCAGATTCTG
>ENA-OQBV01000548-OQBV01000548.1-human-gut-metagenome-genome-assembly--contig:-NODE-548-length-21134-cov-5.031609_pt1 | contig 21134 bp, 18 predicted proteins | sample MGYA00242750_ERZ504559 | MGnify/ENA primary metagenome ERZ504559 (study PRJEB26092, sample SAMD00036230) | human gut metagenome | host: Homo sapiens | study: EMG produced TPA metagenomics assembly of... | reverse complement strand
TCAAGAATCTATAAACTTACTCAGACTTTAATCTATTTAAAATCAAAACTCCCTCAGATTGCTCTGGAGCAATATACTCAAACTTGTCTTGTAGATGAAGTAAAACTTACAAATGAAATTGAAGGCGTAAATAGTACTCGACGTGAGATCCAAGATATATTAAATACACAATCGATCACAAAAAAAAATATGCGTCTTTATGGATTAGTTCAAAAATATAATTTACTAAAAAATTCTGAAAAAATTTCAATTCATAATTGTTCTGACATTCGAAATATTTACAATGAATTAGTGAGTGAAGAAATTAAAAATAATGATCCTTTGAATCTTCCAGATGGAATTTTTTTTCGAAGAAAATCTGTTTCCGTTTACAGTCCACATATGAAAGAAATTCACCGTGGAATATCTGGAGAAACCGAAATTATTGCCTGTATGGAAAAAGCTTTATTTATATTGCATAATAAATCCATTCCTCCTTTGATTCGAATCTCCGTCTTTCATTATCTATTTGGATATATCCATCCATTTTATGATGGAAACGGAAGAACAAATCGTTTTATCAGCAGTTATCTTTTATCCAAGGAATTAGAGCCTCTGATTAGCTATCATTTAGCAAAAACAATAAAACAAAATATTTCCAAATATTATAAAAGTTTTGATTATACAAATGATACTGATAATCGTGGTGACCTAACTGGTTTTATTACAAATTTTCTAGAAATTATTCTTGCATCCATTGAAGCATTAATCGATTCTCTGGAAGACAAAATAAAACGTTTGCATTATTTCGAGCAAATATTATTATCTAATTTTAAAGATAAAACGGATTACGGAATTCTTCATTTACTATTACAGAATTCTTTATTTGGTCTGGAACCATTGTCTGCCAGAGAAATGGCTGAAATGCTTGATAAATCTTATGTTACGATTAATAATCGTTTGAAGAAAGATTCCATCAAAACACTATTACGATCTGATATACCTCATAAATATGATTTGGATTTAGATATTTTAAAAACTTTATGATTAGATAACAACAAAACACGAGACTGCTACCTTCTATGGCAATCTCGTGTTTTTATTTTTCAGAAAAAACTATACGCTACTATTTATTTTTTCATTATTTCACTTTGCAAGATCTTACTGCACTGTATGCACCGTAAATTTTAGATTTTCCTACTGTCTTGTATGCACGTACTTTTACAAAATATTTTTTATTTGCTTTTAACTTCTTGATGACTTTCTTATATGTCTTGTAAGATTTTACTGTGTATGTCTTTGCACCTTTGAAGTTTTTCTTAGTTGCGATCTTGATCTGGTATCCAGATACGTTTTTGTCTTTCTTCCATGTAACTGTTAATTTTTTCTTTCCTGCTTTTACTTTTGCTGTCTGTTTCTTAACTGTTACTTTTTTGACTGGTTTTACAGCTGGCTTTGTTGCTGTTGTTGTAGCTGCAGGCTTTGTTGCTGTTGTAGCATCTGATGACTTTGTTGCTGTTGTATCTGACTTGTTTGTATATGTAAATTCTAATGTCTTATTATATCCAGTCGCTGTTACAACAATGTTATATGTACCTTCTGCTTTTAATGCATCTGCTGTTGTCACCAATGTTCCATCTTCATTGATCAATTTTACAGATCCTTTTCCTGATGCTGCATACTCTTTTCCGTTCACAGATACTTTCTGAATATTTTTTACAAAGTTTGCAAAATCATCTGCCTGTACATCTTTTGCTGCTACTAATGCAGGTGCTTTAACATTATTGTTATATACTGCCACAACATTATCTGTAGTTAAGGTAAAACTTGTGCTAAATGGTACATATTTTGAGCTTTTATCTGTTACATTTAATGTATACTGTCCTGGTTTCACACCTGTTGCATTATATTTTAATGTTCCATTTTCAACACTGACGTTTGTTAACCCTTCTACTGCATATTCTGCATCATACGCTTTTGGTAATGTTGGCACAGTTACTTTTGCACTTCCTGAAGTTACATCTGCATTTTCAACTTTAAATGCACTTGTATCAAACTTATATGGTACATATGTATCATCAATATCATATTTCACTACACCATTTTCTGTATAATATGTTACTGCATCAATTGTTTTTCCCATCATAGATACATAATGTTCTCCAGAAATTGGGCAACCATGAGACTGTGTTGTAAATCCTGTTCCCCATGCAAATTCTGTCCCTTTCCAGATATTTTCTACATGTCTTAATCCATATTGTGTTCCATCAGTTGTTGTGATCACTGCTGCAAGAACTTTCGTATTCCCACTGATCTGATCACTATCCGCAACCTTATCAAAGTTTAAATTTAATTGATAATCTCCATACTTAGATGATGTCTTAAACTTCTCAATTGCTGCACCTTTTACTGTTTTTTCAGTTGCTGTAGTCTTGCCAAAAGAATAAGATCCATTTTCATTTACAGTTAATTCTTTATAGTACGCTGGTGCTGTTGTACCTAATTCATAATATGAATAATCTGCACTTTCAAATAAAGCATCTTTGCCTTTATATTCTGTTGTTGTTTCTTTTCCTTTCATATTTACTGTAATTGAAACTTTAGAAGCGTCTGTAATTTTTGTTAATTTAGATAGATCTGTTCCTGCTTTGATCTTTACAGGATAAGTGATTCCTGAAATATGCTCTCCAGTATTGTCTGCATGATAAGATCCATTGGCTAATGTACTTCTTGTTTTTGTCTTTGTTGCTGAAGTTGTCGCATCTACTTTTACAGTATTATTTAATTCTGCCTTATAAAAATCAGCATATGGGATATTCATCAACACATAGACATCTTGTCCCTTATTTGTTTCATCTGCTTTAACAACCGCCACGCCATTGTTAAATACTGCTGGCACACTTACAGGTCCTGCCAACATTGCAGCAGCCATAGCTACTGTTAAACCTTTTTTCCACATTCCTTTTCTCATGTGAACCTCCTTCAAGTTATAAAAATTAATAGCTTCATACAAAGGTATAAGTACTGAAATATCTTCATATATTTATCTCGATTTTTGCATGTTCCGATCATAATTGAGAATTTTTCACATTAAGTTAGTTTTTGCTAACTATTGTTTTTTAAGAAAGGTGCCTTTATAAGGCATTGGGCACCTTCTTATTTCGTCAATTGTCTTACAAACTTTGTGCAAAAATACAGACCCCAATAAACAATACAAGTTTCAGGAGAATAATAAAGATTTCATTACCTTTTAACTTCTTACCTGAACCCAGATGAATGTTTTGCTTCGGACACACATCTACACATTGCATACAGTGGATACATTCCCCGCCATTCTTCTGGTCCCTTTTGATCTGATAATCTACAGGGCACTTGATCTCACATGCACGGCACTTTGGAATGCAGTTGCTTCGGTCTCTGTCGAGTACGGAAAACGGCAATGTCGGTAACCATGCAAAGATTGCTCCCATTGGACATAGATATTGACAGAAAAATCTTTCTTTAAAGCACATACCTACCAGTATCAGTACAAAAATGATCCAACCTGCCAAATATGCAGCATCTGGAATCTTGCCTGTATACAACATAGAAAATACTTCCCACGGACTAGTTCCATGAAACTTTTTCGTAAATCCTAATACATAAATCAGCATTAAGACTAATAACACTATATATTTCATTTTTTGAAGTTTCCGTCCTGTTTCTTCTGATACCCACGGAAGCTTCTTTTTTACTTTTTTCTGAATCCATTGGGATAGGGCATACATTCCATCCCCCAAGGTTCCAAATGCACAGGCATATCCGCAGAAGAATCTGCCAAACAAAATGGTAAATCCACATAATGCGATCAGCATTACAAGAAATGCATTCTGCTCGATCGGCTTGCCTGCCCTGATCTGTTCGATCACATACCTTACACCAGAAAATGCTGATGTGTATAATGCCGGCATCCATAGGAAAAAGATGATCTGAATGATCTGCCGAGTGAGGCGTCTTAAGTCTCTCTTTTGTCTAAGATTCATTATGACGCCTCCTTCAAAGCATTCTGTACAGCAGCAATGATACCTTTTGAGCTGTATGTTGCTCCGCTGGCTACATCAACATCGGCTGTCTGCTTTTGTTTCATTGTATCTATGATTTTTTTTGCATTATCAAAATATGCACTATCTTCATTTTTCGCTTCTTTGATCTGAATGTCATCGATGGAACCATTTTTTATGGTCACACTCACAACGATCTGACCTCCAAATCCCTGACCGCTGCCTTCATAAGTTCCGTCCTTCCATGAACCCGAACCACTGTTCTCAGCTGCGATCTTCGCTTCTTTTTCTGCTCGGATCGTTGCAATATTATGATATGCAAAACATACTCCAACGATCAGCACAAGGTTTAGAAGTCTCATTAAGAAATGCTTGTATTTTTTTAATTGTTTCATATCTCTTTTTTGTTCCTCTACCTATTGGTTTATCTTTGAAATTGCGTTCTTGTATGCATTGATCAAGGCATTGCTTGAACATGTTGCTCCTGTTACCACGTCATAATTTTTTGAAGTATCCAAACCATTTGCGATCAATTGAGGAACTATCTTTTTTTCCGCATCCTTATACCATGATTGCATGCTTTTATCTGACCATTTTATATTTTGGATTCCTTTTACTTTTCCATCAGATGAAACTACAACTTCTAAAGTAAGATCATATGCGTCAAAATCTCCATCTTCATCTGGCTCACATACTGCACTTCCTGTATACGTTTGATCTGTCGGTGTTGTTGGTACAGTTGTTGTATTATCCTCAGATGAATTATCAGTATTCGTATTATTATCATTTGTACTATTGTTCGTATTATTTGTTTCTACTGTAGTTTCCGTATCTTTTTTCGCCAATGCTTTCTTTAACGCATCTCTGACTGCTGCCATGATACCTTTTGAACTATATGTAGCACCACTAACTGCATCAACTTTATCTGTATCTGCACTCTGCATTGCAATAATACTAAATGGAACTTCGGACCATGCACGTTCAAAATATGCCGCATCATCTTTTTCATTTTTAACAAGTTTAATCTCTACGATCTTGCTCTTCTTAATGCGGACACTGACAGTGATCTTTCCTCTGAATCCTGTTCCAGTTCCTTCGTAAACACCATCTTTGTATGTACCTGATACTTTCTCTGTTGTATCTTTCTTCGTTGTATCCTTTGTCGTAGATGTAGAACTGCTGTCACTAGACGATTTATTAACCGCTGCTTTGCTTAATGCATTTCGTACCGCTTTGATAATTCCATTGGAACTAAATGTAGCCCCGCTGACTGCATCTACATTTGTACTCTGTTTCTTAACCATTAATGGAAGTAAAATACCTTTTGCACGGTTAAAATACGCTGCATCATCATGATTTTCCAAAATTTTAATTGATTTGATCTTATTCTTTTTGATCGTCACAGAAACTTTTACAGTGCCATGATATCCAGATGCTGTTCCAATAAATGTACCATCTTTGTATGTTCCTGATTCATCCGCTGTACCAACACTTCCTGCAGATTTCGCAGAAGATCCGCCTGCTTTTGCGGATGATTTATCTTCTTCCCCTGTTAACGCATTTTTTACTGCCTTAATGATTCCATTTGAACTGTAAGTTGCTCCACTGACAACATCAACTTTTAATGACTGCTTTGCCAGAATATTTTTGATCACACCTGCTGATGCACGATTGAAAAATGCGGCATCATCGGAATTACTTAATACTTTGATCGCTGTGATCTTATGATCTTTTACAGTAACTGAAACCTTTACCAAACCACGATATCCGTTTGCCTGTCCTTCATAAGTTCCATCCTTGATCTTGCTTAGATCAATATCCCCAGCATTTGCTTTCTTTGTTTTCTTTTTCGCTTGTGTCGTTGCAGCTTCTACCTGATTTTCAGAATTATTTTTTGATTTTTCTGACTTTGGTGCCGTATATCCAAAAACACTGTTTCCAACCAGACTGATCACAAAAATCGCAGGCACAAACTGAATCAGATTGACTTTCTTTAACTGATCAATGATCTTCATTTTTGTTTTTCCTTCTCTCTTTCTATCTGTTAACGTTTTATTTTTTTATTACTGTAAAATCACTATCTGAACTAAAATGATCTTTGATTCCCTGTGAAATATATACCTTATTATTTTCATCAACAAGGATCATATTGAATTCTTTGCTGTGTTCCTTCCAGTAAGAAATAGCTTTATCCTTCCCCATAACAAACAATGTTGTTGACAATGTATCAGATAATGTACCATTTTTACTGATGATCGTTACTGATTTCAGATCTTTTTCGGATGGTTTTCCAGTTGCTGGATCAATGATATGATGATATGTTTTCCCATCTTTCTCAAAGTATCTTTCATATGCTCCAGATGTAATGACTGCTTCATCAGCAGCTTCATATGCACCGATCATACTTTCTGTATCATCTGGTGACTGCACTCCGACTTTCCATCGGCTTCCATCTGTTTTTGTTCCGATTGCCTGTACGTTACCACCAAGACTGATCACACCGCTTTTCACACCATCCTTTTTATAGATTTTTGCAATTCTTTGTGATGTGTATCCTTTAGCAATTCCTCCAAGATCAATCTTCATATTCTTCTCTAATGTCACAACATTTGTTTTCTTATTAATTTTGATTTTCTGACTATTTACGTTTTTCAGAAGTTTCTGAATTTCACTGTCCGATGGCACACGATATTTCTGTGTCGGAAATCCCCATAATTCCACGATCGGATAGATAGAAATATCAAAAGCATCGTTTGATTCTTTTGATTTTTTCTTTGCAAATTCGATCAATTCTAATGTCTCATCAGATACTTTCATTTTTTTCTTCTGATTCAGCTGATAGATCTCACTGTTTTTATCTACCGCTGACCATAGCTGATCTAATCGCTCAATCTCACTCTTAGCATCATCCACTGCTTTTTGTGCATTCTTTCCATATGCTTTCAGATTCATATAGGTGTCCATGGCAAAAATTTGCGCACTTGCTTCCTGTGTACTTGCTTCACTGCTTGTCTCTGTCTTCTTTGCGTCCTGTTTCTTGGCACATCCAGCAAACGATAATACCCCTAAAACACTGATCGTCGCTATACATATTAACTTTTTTAGTTTCATTTATTTCATCCTTCTAGGTTAGTACTTGCTAACCTATAGTTTATAATTTTTCTGCTTTTGTTTCAAGGATAGTAATTGAGGTTTTTTTTCATTAATAAAATACTTTGCCATTCTATAGTAATTTTATATAAAAAAGGTTCAAAAAAGGAACTGTCTTTTCTGACAATTCCTTTTTTGACGTTCTATTCTAACCGTTATTTCTTAATCTCATAGTATCCATTTGTCTTCTTAGTACGCTTGCTTACTTTGACATAATACATTCCTTTTTTCTTTGGAAGCTTTACTGTCTTTTCTAAGTGTTTTGCAGATGTTTTTACTGTCTTAACTGGTTTTTTCTTACCTCTCTCATAGATCGTAAACTTAAATCCACCTTGATCTGCAACTGTTAAAATCTTCAATTTGCTTTGCTTTTTGCTAGATTTTACAGATACTTTATACCAACGGGCTGCTTTTTCATTCATTGTATACATCTCTGTTGCATTTAGATTCTTTGCTTTGGATTTCTTATAGGCAACTTTCTTTTTGGCATAATTTTTTGTCGTATACAACATTGTATTGAGCTGCTCTTTTGGAGCCTTCAATACTAGACGGTAGTTTCCTTTACTAAGTCCATAACCTACTGCAATCTGTGTTTCGTCTTCGTTTGTTGGTTTAAATGACTTTGTTCTTCCGATTGTGATCCATTTTCCTTTTTCATTTTTCTGAACTTTATAGCTTGTATTTCCACCATCTTCTACCATGGATGCAACAACAAAACCTGCAAATCCTCTTTTTGTCATTTTAAATGTGTGATAAGTTTCTTTTTCTTCACCTTTTTGCATATTGAGGTCGTTTTTTGCTAACCCACCACATTCATTTTGTAATACGTAAGCTGTGATCAATCCTTCTTTACAGTTCTTTGGAAACTCTATATAATAAGTTTCTCCTGCATTTACCTGCGCCTTTACATAGGACAGTGGCAATTTCTTGATCATTTTTTTATTGGAATCATATAGAATTGCTTCCTGTTTATTATCCCCAACAACTGCCAGTCCTAAAGCTCCTGATTCTACTGGAGTGAGCTTGATCAGATCTGGATTTTTAAAATAATTCTGATCATAATATTTGATCCCGCCAGTCAGCGCATAATATAAGGCATCTTCAAGAGTTCCAAATTTGTATGCTTTAATTTCTTTTTGATTCCATTCTTCCGGCTCTGTTTTTCTTGCTGTTTTCTTCATTACTGTTTTACTCGGAAAATATGATGTAGCTGCTTTTGATACTAAGCCATCCGCTGCTGATACTTTAACCTGCGGACACAGCATCGCTGCTGATATGACTGCTGCCATAAGAATACGAAATAACCTACTTTTCATTTTTTTCATCCTTTTTCCCTCCTTGTGATTCTTAATATGTATACGTTCCCAAATAATATGCCCCCGTTGTTTTGCTTGTAAGTTTCGTAACTTTCACATAATATGCTCCTTTTTTCTTTGGAAGTTTTACTGTCTTAACTTTATCATTCTTTGTGACTTTTACTGTTTTTAACCGTTTTCCTTTTTGATAAACACAGAATTTAAAACCTCCACCCACAGAATCTTTGGACAATGTAACTGCTTTTCTTTTTTTGGTAGATGAAACAGAAGCCTTATACCAACGCGCTGCTTTTTCTGTGGAAGTATATATACTGTCAATATCTGATTTTAGATTGATCGCTTTTGATTTCTTATAGGCTGCCTTTTTCTTTGATTTGTCCCTTGTATATTCTACATTAATGATCTGATCTTTTGGTGTTTTTAATGCCAGACGATATTTTCCTGCCTCTAATCCATAGAGCAATGCACTGTCATATTTATCTGGTTTTACCGTTGTGCCATATCCGACTTTTTTCCATGTCCCATTTACATTTTTCTCAATGTATACTCCAACTTTTTCATGTTTCTTTCCGATGGATGTAATATCAAATTGTACTTTTGAGCGTTTCGCTACGGAAAATGGATGATAGGTTGTTGTCCCTTTTCCAAGTTCATAATAACTTTTCTGATTCGCCATGGAAGTAAATTCGGTTTTGATCACACCAGTTAAAATGATCACTTTGTCTATCTTCTCTGGCAGTTTTACATAAAATTCATCTCCTGTTTTCACGATACCTACATATTCTTTGTCCCCGCCATCATTTAAATTATTTACTATAATTCTTTTCTTTGACGCATCATATACTGGTATTTTTGTCTCATCGTTACTTACGACACCAACCATAAACAGCCCTGGATCTGCAACTTTAATCTTTACCCAGCGGTCACTGCCTTTATAATTCTTATTATATAAATGCATTCCACCGCTCACCAGATATTTCATCATATCTACTTCTGAATCAAACTGATATGCAGTCAATTCCTCTTTGTTCCATTCTTCTGGTTCAACATATCTGGCTGTCTTTTTCTGTGTTATCTTGTCTGTACTAATATTTGTCCTTACATTTGCAGATACTGATGGGCTACACATTGCAATGCTTAAACCTGCTGCTATCAGAACTGCTCCCATTTTCTTGATTCCCCTTCTTGCCATAAAAATTCCTCCTTATATTTTGATTTGGATTAATAATACCCTATTTCATACGTTCCATTTGTTTTCTTTGTAAGCTTTGAGATTCTGATATAATATGTTCCTTTTTTCTTTGGCATTTTCGCTATCTTCGCATTTGCATTTCCTGTTACCTTAATTGTTTTAATTGCTTTTTTCTTTCCCTTTTTATAAATTGTAAACTTGTATCCTCCAGAAACCGTGTTCTTTCCAAGATTCAGAATTCTTTTCTTCTTTGTAGATGTAATACTTATTTTATACCATCTTGAAGTTTTCTCTCCTGTTGTATATATATTCGATGTTTGTCCATCCAGTTTGATCTTCTTTGCTTTTGATTTCTTATATGCTACCTTTTTACTTTTAGAACTGCTTGTATATGAGACTGCATTTAACTGTGTTGTCGGTGCTTTGATCGCCAGGCGATATTCACCTTTAGTCAATCCATGAACAAAATCATCATCATAAGATGCTGGCTTGATCTTTACCGTATCATCGATTCTTTTCCATTGTCCGTTTTCTTTCTTTTCGATGTGTGCATAAGTGATCTCACTGTTTCGATCGATCGCTGAAATGTTAAATTCCACCGCAGATCTCTTCTTAATTGAAAATGGATGATATGTGGTACTTCCAGTTCCTGATTCATAATAAGTATCTGATGCTTTCATAGATCCAAATCCATCTTTGATCACACCTGTTGTCACAAATATTTTATCGATTTTTTCTGGCATTTGAAGATAGAAGACCTCACCTGCTTTTGCAAGCCTTCCATATTCCAGGTCTCCATCAGATGTCGTTTGAGCTAAAACTTTCTCCTTCGTTGAATCATAGAGATTTATCTTCTGCGATCTATTTCCATCTGTTTGTGTTGCAATTGTAAAATACCCTGAATCTGCAACCGTAATTTTGACCATATGATCCTTTTCCTGAAATTTATCATTGTATAGATGTGTACCACCTGTCTGAAGATAATCTTCAAATTTATCTGTAGATCCAAACTGATATGCTGTGATTTCTGTATAATTCCATTCTTTTGGAGTCGTATATCTCTCTTGCATTTGCATTCTCTGTCCCGCATAAACTATCATCTTGGGACAACTCATAGATACTCCAATCACTGCTGTCATCATTAATGTCGCTGTTTTCTTTAAAATCTTTCTCATGTCTATCATCTCTCCTGCTTGATCATTCTATTACTTCATTATTCGTCACAAATAACCTGATCCATCAAAATATCATGCTCTTCTGTCGGTACCTGATCCATCATTAACTCTTTATAACATACCAGAATCTTTGGAAATGTTACTCCATCTAAAAAACGGTCATAGAATCCTGCTCCATGTCCAAGTCTACGGCCTTCTCTATCTGCACTTACACAAGGTATTACCGCCATATCAATCTTCTCTTTCGATAAGATTGGACACCTTCTGGATGGTTCCATGATTCCATATGCCCCTTCCTCAAAATCATCTAAAGCATGAATCTGTCTCACTTCCATGATTCCTTTCCCGATACACAATGGAACTCCGACATTCTTCCCCTGTTTCAGTGCCAATGCTATCAGCTGCCATGTGTCAACTTCATTTTTCATACTTGCATAACAAAAAATAGTTTTTGCCTCTTGAAATTCTTTTAACTCTTTTACCTGTTCAAAAATCGATTGATCTGCTTTTTCTATATAATTTTTGTCTAATTTTTTCATCCATTCTTTTACTTGTTGTCTTGCTTCTTTTTTCGTCATGATGTCCTCCAGTTTTTATAAAATTACGCACAAAAAATGAACCTAATTTCTTAGGTTCATTTTATCATAATTTTCTTTCATTGTATGCTATTTCATTATAATGTTTTATATAATTCCATAATCTTCTCGCCAGTTGCAACATCTTCTGAAAATGCAGTCGCACTTCCTGCTGCTGTCCCCATCTTCAGTGCTTCATTATAATCTCCATTACTTCTCAAATATCCTGTGATAAATCCTGCTACCATGGAATCTCCAGCTCCTACAGAGTTCTTAACTTCTCCTTTTGGACAAGGTGTTACATGAACTTCTCCTTCTTCTGTGATCAGGATTGCTCCATCTCCTGCCATGGAAACTAACACATTTCTTGCGCCTTTTTCCTGAAGTTTCTTTGCATACTCAACAATCTCATCATTTGTCTTTAGCACAACATCAAACATTTCTCCTAATTCATGATTGTTTGGTTTGATCAGGAATGGATGATATTTTAATACGTTTAACAACAAGTCTTTTGTTGCATCTACAACGATTCGGATGTCTTTTCCCTGCAGACGTCCCATGATTCTTTCATATACATCTGATGGAAGTGTTGCTGGAATACTTCCTGCAAGAACTAAAATATCTCCATCTTCTAATTCATCTAATTTCTTAAACATCTGCTCTAATTCATCATCATGAATAACTGGTCCTAATCCATTGATCTCGCTTTCTTCGTTGGATTTTACCTTAACATTGATACGTGTCATTCCTTCACGTACTCTGATAAAATCTGGCTTAAATCCAAGTTCTTTCGCTCCTGATTCAATAACATCTCCTGTAAATCCAGCTATAAATCCAAGTCCTACACTATCTACTCCAAGATTAGCAAGTAGATGAGATACATTAATACCTTTTCCTCCGCAGAAAATGTATTCTCTTGTTGTCCTGTTTACCTGTCCTAATGTCAGGTTGTCTACTTTAATTACATAATCAATTGCTGGATTAAATGTTACTGTATAAATCATGAAAATACCTCCTCAATGTTTGTGATTCTTTTGAACTCTTTGTTTTCTAAATGATCTGTAATGACCTCTGCCTTCTTTAAATCCGCAAATTTAATAGTTGAGATCACATTGAATTTGCTTGCATCCGAAAGAATATATCTTTTCTGACACTGTTCCATCGCTTTCTTCTTAACTGCTGCCTCTTTCTGATCTGGCGTTGTAAATCCCCGCTTCAGATCAATCCCATTTGTTCCGAAAAAGCCCTTGGTAAAGTTATATTTATCAAGCTGTTCTAATGCTTCTTCTCCGACCAATGCTTCTGTTACCGCCTTAATCTCGCCTCCGATCAAATGGACCTTAAATCCTGCGTTCATTAGTTTTCTCGCATGTGTGATCCCATTTGTCACATAAACAACGTCATATTCTTTGAGATAATCTAACATCATCTCTGTCGTTGTTCCTGCATCAAGATATACGATATCTTCTTTATTGATCAAAGATGCTGCATATTTTGCAATCTTTCGCTTCTCTTCCTGGTGTTTCTTTGACTTGGTTATGACTTCTTCTTCTCTTGATAACACAGACTTGATCGCAGTAGCTCCTCCATGAACCTTGATCAAAAGACCTTGTCGGTTTAATTCCGTTAAATCCCTTCGTATCGTGGACTCTGAGGTGTTCAGTTTTTCTGTCAGTTCTACCACAGTGACTGACTGTCTCTCTCTTAAAATCTCTAAAATGCGTTCAAATCGCTCTTGCGCTAACACAATATCACCTCTTTTCGCTTTTATTTAAGTATATCACAATTTCAATCATAGTCAATCATTTTCTTTCATTTTCAATCATGTATATTCTTTATAGTTTGTTCAGGTTTTCAAAATAATTTGAACACATTTGATTTTTATACTAATGAACATAAGGAGGTACTGTAAAATTAAATGCTTCCAAACAGACATTAACCGGTAACATTATTAATAGCTCAAAAAAAGAAATGACAGATTTGGATCTTCTGTCATTTCTTTCTCTATTTTTCTTTCAGCATACTCTTGCTTCCTAGATAAGTTGCGATCATATATCCAATATAAATTACGATCACAATGATCAATGACTGAGCTGCTGCTTTTGTTATATTAATTTGTCCTAACGTTGATATCAGAATTTTTGCTGTTTTAATTCCTACATAAGAATGGATCAATGCCAAACTTAAAGGCAGACAAAAATACAATATGATCTGTGCTTTGATCGCACGATTGATCATTTTTTGTGAAGTTCCAATTTTACTCAATAATTTGTATTTTTCAATATTATCTGCATTCTCACTTAATTGCTGTAATGCAAGTACTGCTGCACATGTAATTAAAAATACCAGTCCAATATAAATTGCAATATATGTCATGATCGTACTTAACCCAGTACTCTGTTCATATACTTCCTCTTTTGAAATTGTCGCTGAATATAGTGAATTTGGCATCTTGCTATTTATGATCATCTGCTTTAAATATTCCGTATATTTTCTTGATACTTTCTGTGCATTCCCCTTCCAATTCAGATTTAAATATAATGTAGAATAATCAATCTTTAATGACTGGATGATTTCATCATTTAAAATGACTGTTCCCATATCTGTTTTAGCTGCTGTTACCATATATGTATCTTTTTGTAAGCCATATTTCATTTTATATGTTTTTCCATCCAATGTAAGTTTTTGCTTATCACTAGCTGCCTTTTCCATTATCGGTATCAGATTGCCATAATCACAATTCAATATATATTCATCTGATTTCAAGGTTAATTCTTTTTCTCCGATTGCTTTTCGGATTTTATTATATTCAGATAGTTTTGCAAAAGTTAGTGGAGTCTCATAAAGTTTCTTCACATAATCTTTTGTATAATCTGAATACTTTTCTCTTTCCTTTAATAATGGCTCCATTTTATATCTGCATTTGCGAAATGTACCATTCTGATATATTGTGATCGGTAAAATTTCTTTTGCATCTTTTTTGATCGTTAATCCAAGATCATCTAATTTCTTTATAAACTTTTGCTGCTGTTCTTCCTGATATCCTTTTTCCGATAATCCATAAAAAGTACAATCAAACTTTGTCATATCTTCTAAATCTGTTTTCACTGAAGACGCCAATCCACTTCCTGTCGCAAACGCACTGATTGCTAAAAACAGCATCAAACACAGCATTGACATAGAAACAAATGTTGTGGTGATCTTTGAATTGATCTGTCTTAGCACAAACATATTTAATCCATTATAATAAAATTTCTTACTTCTTTTTGCCAATTCTAATAAGAATCCTGATAACGAAAAGAAAAAGAGAAATGTTCCTGCTACACCAAGTAATACGCTAATCTTAAAATCATTGTCCACAGCAAGCATCTGGTTTTTTTGAATTAAATGATATGCTATTCCAAGAATCCCAATGGATATCAAAAACAGAATGACCGACAATATAGGATTTTTTAATCTTGTTTTCTGATTTTTCTTTGCTGAATTCAACAGATTGATCAGTTTATATTTTGATATCGTAATTCCATTAAATATCATCACAATAATAAAAATAATTGCAAAATACAAAATAGTCTGAATAAATGCCATTTGCGAGAAAACAAACTTAAACTCTTTCATCTGAACCGCAAACATCTTTGCTGTCAACATCGCAAGTCCTTGTGATAAAAACACACCTGAAACCAATCCTGCGATCAATGCCAAAACACCGATCAATAAAGTCTCTATCAGAAGAATCTTTGATACCTGTCGTTTTTCCATTCCTAACAACAGATAGATTCCCATTTCCTTATGCCGCCGCTTCATTAGAAACTGATTTGCATAAACAATCAGAAATCCAAGAATAATTGCAACAAACACAGAAATTCCATTAATGATCACAGACATTAGATGCATCATTGATTTCTGGCTTGCATTCAGCTTTAAGACAGCCTGTTGTGCCTGAACAGAATTAAACATATAAAACAAACAAATTCCAAATGTTAATGTCAGAAAATAAATCGTATAATCACGGATACTCTTTTTGACATTACTAAATGCGATCTTAGAATACATTTGTACTGTCACCTCCAAGCAATGTCACAACCTCAATGATACGGTCAAAAAATCGTTTTCTCGAATCATTTCCTCGAACCAATTCATTAAAAATCTTTCCATCCTTGATAAACAAAATACGTTTACAGTAACTGGCTGTAAATGCATCATGTGTTACCATCAGAATCGTTGCATTTAATTCCACATTCATCGTTTCCATACTGTCAAGCAGCATTCTGGCCGCCTTGCTGTCCAAAGCTCCTGTTGGCTCATCCGCTAAGATCAGAGATGGATTTGTAATCATCGCTCGGGCACTTGCCACTCTCTGCTTCTGTCCTCCTGACATTTGATATGGATATTTGTTCAATACTTCTGTGATCATCAACTTTTCTGCGATCGATCTGACTCTGTCTTCAATTTCTCTTGCAGGAATTTTCATGATCGTAAGCGCCAACGCAATGTTTTCAAATGCTGTCAATGTATCTAACAGATTAAAGTCTTGGAAGATAAATCCTAATTCCTCTCGTCTGAATCTTGAAAGATGTTTTCCTTTCAATTTTGTGATATCCATTCCATTGATCATAATATTTCCCGCAGTCACCTGATCGATCGTTGAAATACAATTTAATAATGTCGTCTTCCCACTTCCGGAAGCCCCCATAATTCCAATATACTCCCCCTCTTCCACTTCAAAACTGATACGATCGATCGCTTTTTGTAAGATTCGCTTTACTCCCATAATATTTTTCTATATTATCTACTTTCAATACAGAACTCATTTTTCCATCTCCTTATCTTTTTTGGTTTCTCTTATTGTCTTGTCTATAATATACCAGTAAATCATCTTCGTATCCATCGAACTTCCTTACACAAAACTTACAATTTTGTCATATTGCTATTTTATCAAAAAGCTACTATACTAAACTTAACATGACTATATAAAGGAGGGACTCAACATGTTTTTAAAAAATGAAGATGTAAAAATTGGCACAATTCCTGATGCAAATGGTTCTGATAACCCATTAAAGAAAATGGAATTCTTAACAGAAAAAGAAATGAAAGATAGCAGTCGTCTGTTCGGAAAAGTCATCGTACCACCTGGTTCTGCTCTTGCATATCACACTCATGAAGGTGAAGGCGAAGCTTACCATATCCTTCAGGGAAAAGGACTTTATAATGACAATGGTACAAAATATGAAGTACATCCAGGAGATACTACATTCACATGTGATGGAGCTGGACATGCCATTGAGAATATCGGAGACGAAGATCTTGTATTTATGGCACTAATCTTACTTGATAAATAATCTTGAAATCTAAAATATAGCACATATGTAAAGAGGTGTCTATTTGTTAAAAACAATAGGCACCTCTTTAATTTATCTTAAAATCTATGAAATTCTGGTTTCATCTTTTCAAAAGTATAAATTCCATCAAAACCAATATCTTTTTAAAATCTTCTGTGACTCCATTACGCAGTCACCGATCCGGTCTGCATTATGTGCATCTGATCCAATCGTAATGATCTTACCTCCCCATATCATGATACAGTTTCAGAATTTCTTTTGATGGCATTAGACTTTTCAGTTTATATGCACGACTTGAAGTATTAAGTTCAATTCCTTTTCCGTCTGCGATCACAACTTCAAAAATCTGCTCGATCAGATCCTGAATCTTTTCAAATTCGATCTCTCCTTGCTTGTCATATCTTTTGATCACATCAAGATGACCAAGAATGCTGTAATCTTTGTATACTTTAACAACATCCAAAATCTCCTGATAATACCTTCGATTGTATTCTAACTGTGTCTTTCCTTCCTGTGGCTCTTGTCTCCAATATTCTTTGTTTTCAACTTGATGACAAGAAAAGATTACAAAATCAAACGGATACTGTCTGAATGTTTCTTCATACGCTTTCGTCGTATGCGTCTGAATTCCAAATTCAATTCCTGTCTTTAATGTGATCTGCCCTTTATACTTATCTTTCATTTTTTCCATTTCTTCAAAATAAGCATCATAATCACAATTAACGACAGTTGGCACATCATAATCTGAATGTTCTGTAAAACATAATTCATCCATCCCTAATTTGATCGCTTTCTGAATTTCAAGTTCCATTGGGAAATCTGTGTCTTCACTAAAATGTGAATGTACATGATAATCTGCAAACATTGTAAACCTCCTGTCTGATCATTCTTCATTTAAAAAAATCATAGAATTTCTTGGGAAGCCGATTGTTACTTTCGTGTATTCTTCTTCTTTAGATTCGATGTAAAAACTTAGTTGTAATTTGCTGCAAAGTTTCTTACACAAATATAACCCCATCCCTGTTGATTTTTGATAGTTTCTTCCTGTAGTTCCAGTATACCCTTTGTCCGTGATCCTTGGCAAATCTTTTGGTGAGATTCCAATTCCATTGTCTCTGATTTCCAGAAGTATTTCATTCTTTTCACATCTTGCACAAAATGATATTTCTGCTTCTTCTTTTTTATATTTTATTGCATTGCTGATAACTTGATTTAATATAAATAAAACCCATTTTTCATCGCTGAAGATCTTCTGATCCAGATTCTCTATTTTAATTTTTATCTTATTTCCGATCAGACTTTTTGCATTTGCTTTTACCGCATTTTCTACCACTTCTTTTAAACTTAACTCTTTCACTAGATAGTCTTTCTCTACACTATTACTCCTCGCATAATACAATGCCTGCTCCAAATAATAATTGATCTGCTGCATTTCTTCATCCATTGCCCGTGTGATCTCACTTGGATGATTTTCAAGGATCAGTCTTGTTGCTGCCAATGGTGTTTTTACTTCATGAATCCACATCTCAATATATTCTCGGTATCCTGCTGCCTCTATCTTATATTTCAATATCTCATCATTCATGGACTTGTTGCACGTCTGCAATATTTCATATAGAAACTCTCCTTCTGCAAAATCTGGCAATTCTAACATTTCTGTTATCATGCATTTTTGTTCCAGTATATCCAGTTTTGCTTTCACTTTTTTATAATACCGATATTTTTTCATATACCGCTGGCATAAATAAACTCCTTCCAGAATCAATCCGATCAGCAGCAAATATATCATAAGAAAATAATTCACTTCAAAAATAAAAAGCAACACTTCCAATAATCCCAAAAATACAATATATATCAGAATCTGGGCATACTCCATTCTAAAAAAATCTTTGGTTTTCATATCATATAACCCTGCCCTCTTTTTGTTTTTATAAAATCTTTCAGTCCTGCTGCTTCTAATTTTTTTCCTTACACGATTGACATTCACCGTTAATGTATTATCATCAATAAATTCATTTGACTGCCATAAGGATTCCATTAATTGATCCCTGCTTACAATACTCTCTTTATGTTGCAGTAATGTATACAATATTCTCATCTCATTTTTACTAAGTTCGATTATCTGATCTTTATAAATAACAGTACTGCTATTGAGTTGTAGTTTCAAGCCTTGATATTGTAAAAAATCATTTACTTTTTCTTTGTGTGTTCGTTTTAACATTGCAAAAATTCTTGCCAACAAAATCTGTGTATTGTATGGTTTCGTGATAAAATCATCCGCTCCAAGATTTATACTCATTAGCTCATCCATCTCGCTATCCCTACTTGTAACAACAATAATCGGTACTTCTGATTTTTCTCTGATCGCTCTGCACACATAATAACCATCATAAAACGGAAGATTAATATCTAATAAAATCAGATCTACATCTTCTCTCAAGCAATCTTCAACAACTGTATCAAAACGATCTAACACTATGATCTCATATCCATATTTACTTAACAAAATCTTTAATTCATTACGAATTGGTTCATGATCTTCCACGATAATGATCTTTGCTTTCATTTGCTTCCTTATCACCTTTCCTTAAACCTTTCCTTATCGTATATAATATCATAAACCTTTATAAAAGAAAAAGCGCCTCACATTTTGAGACGCTCTTTTTGAATTTCTATTTCTTATTTTTTAGGCTGCAGAGATTCTTTTCCACCCATATATGGTCTTAAAACTTCTGGAATTGCAACGCTTCCATCTTCTCTTAAGTTGTTCTCTAAGAATGCGATCAGCATTCTAGGTGGTGCTACTACTGTATTATTTAATGTATGCGCAAAGTAATTTCCATTTTCACCTTTGATACGGATGCGCAGTCTTCTTGCCTGTGCATCACCAAGGTTAGAACAGCTTCCTACTTCAAAGTATTTCTTCTGTCTTGGAGACCAAGCTTCTACGTCAACAGATTTTACTTTCAGATCTGCTAAATCACCAGAGCAGCACTCTAATGTACGAACTGGGATATCCATAGAACGGAATAAATCAACTGTGTTCTTCCATAATTTTTCATACCAATCCTTGCTTTCTTCTGGTTTACATACAACAATCATTTCCTGTTTCTCAAACTGATGAATTCTGTAAACACCACGTTCTTCAATACCATGTGCTCCTTTTTCTTTTCTGAAACATGGAGAATAGCTTGTTAGTGTTTTTGGTAATTCTGCTTCTTCTGTTGTTGTATCAATAAATTTACCGATCATAGAATGTTCACTTGTACCGATCAGATATAAGTCTTCGCCTTCGATCTTATACATCATCGCATCCATTTCATCGAAACTCATAACACCTGTTACAACATTGCTTCTGATCATGAAAGGTGGTACACAGTAAGTAAATCCACGATCGATCATGAAGTCTCTTGCATAAGCAATGACTGCAGAATGTAATCTTGCGATATCTCCCATCAGATAATAGAATCCATTACCTGCAACTTTTCTTGCACTGTCAAGATCGATTCCATCAAAACTTTCCATGATTTCTGTATGATATGGAACTTCAAAATCAGGAACAACTGGCTCACCAAATCTTTCAAGTTCTACGTTTTCACTGTCATCTTTTCCGATTGGTACAGATGGATCAATGATATTTGGAATTGTCATCATGATCTCTTTGATCTTTTCTTCAACAACTTTTTCTCTTTCACTTAATTCTTCAATACGATCAGCAGATGCTGTAACCTGTTTTTTTACTTCTTCTGCTTCTTCTTTTTTACCCTGTCCCATCAGTGCACCGATCTGTTTGGATAATTTATTACGATCCGCACGAAGTGCCTGAACTTCCTGTTTGATCTCACGGTTTTCTTTATCCAGTTCAATGACCTCATCAACTAACGGTAATTTACGATCCTGGAATTTGTTTTTGATGTTCTGTTTTACTACATCTGGATTTTCTCTTAAAAATTTAATATCTAACATTTTTTCCTCCAATTATTTATTGATACATTTTTCTAATGTCAATTTTTCCTCATTTGATAATGCTATCTTTTGAAGCACCATTTTCTAATTTTCTTTTGCATAGACATAAGTTGCATTCTGACTGCTCATTCCATTTAAAATGTGTTCCATTATTATTATGGTCAAGTAATGCGATTACAAAGCTTGTTTCTCCACCCATATCAGAAAATGCATTATATTTATAGACTTCCATCTTAGAAAAACTACTCTTATGCTCTTCGATCAATTCTTCTGTATTTCCTGTTCAAGAAAGTCTTGTTCCACAATGATCTCATTTAATTTATCAAATCTTTTAACGATACTTTCCTCTAACGATTTTCCATCTTTTCCCAGATAAAAACTTTTCATATCGTTTTTTAATTT
>ENA-OQBV01000547-OQBV01000547.1-human-gut-metagenome-genome-assembly--contig:-NODE-547-length-21162-cov-3.627145_pt1 | contig 21162 bp, 18 predicted proteins | sample MGYA00242750_ERZ504559 | MGnify/ENA primary metagenome ERZ504559 (study PRJEB26092, sample SAMD00036230) | human gut metagenome | host: Homo sapiens | study: EMG produced TPA metagenomics assembly of... | reverse complement strand
CCGTTTTGCAAAGTATATCAAAGAAAAGCAAGGGATACGAAGTGAACCCAGAATCTATTTTGATGTTCATTGCAAACGTTTGCATGAGTATAAACGACAGCTGTTAAAATGTCTGCATATCATTTATATATATCAGAAGATCAAAAAAGATCCAGCATGTATTACAACACCGATCACATTTATTTTTGCGGCGAAAGCAGCACCGGGATATGCCAGGGCAAAAGAGATCATAAGGCTGATCCATTCCATTCAGGAAATGGTGAATAAAGATCCAGATATGGACGGAAAGATTCAGGTGGTTTTCGTAGAAAATTATTGTGTATCGGTTGCGGAGATGCTGATTCCGGCAGCAGATATCAGTGAGCAGATTTCTACCGCAGGAATGGAAGCATCTGGAACAGGAAATATGAAATTTATGATGAATGGTGCATTGACGATCGGCACTATGGATGGAGCCAATATAGAGATCGCAGAGCGTGTAGGTCAGGAGAATATCTTTATCTTCGGGGACAGCGCTGAGGGTAATTACAATAAAAAAATGTACCATACATACAATCCAGGGATTATTTTCGAGAATCATCCAGGAATCCGTGATGTATGTAATTGTCTGATCGAAGGAAATCTGTTACGATACGGAAACAGAAAATATTCAGAGATTTACCAGAATCTTTTATTTGGGGAATATGGAGAGGCAGATCCATACTACATACTTGCAGATTTTCCGTCTTATATTGAAACATATGAAAAAGTATATCATTTGTATGTCGATCATAAGGATGAATGGATTAATAAAGCAATTGTTAATACAGCAAAATCCGGATATTTTTCATCAGACCGAACGATTGAACAATATAATGAAAAAATCTGGAATCTGAAACCAGTAAAATAAGAGTTACAAAAAAGATGAGATTAAATTATGATTCATAACGCGTCAGTAGAAAAATACAGAACTCCCGTAGGTGCAGTCACATGTGGAAGCGAGATGATGATCCGCCTGTATGATGTAGGGCAGGAAGTCAATAAGGCAGAGATCATCATGTATTCTGAAAGTTTTCACCGGGAGTATGAGATGAAACGAAAAAAAGACTGCATGGAAGAACACATAAAGATGACCAGTGAAGCAGGTGTTGTCTGGTATTATTTCAGAATCTGGGAACATGGGAAATGTTATTTTTATGGAGCCAGACATGGGAAGACACAAGGAGAAGGAATGATCGTTGATGACAACCCGGATAGTTTTCAGATCACCGTATATGAAGAAAAATTTTGATACCCCAAGGTGGATGTCAAAAGGAATCATGTATCAGATTTTCCCAGATCGTTTCTGTCAGGGAAACAAAGAAAATATGAAACGTGGGAAAGCATATCATGAAAGTATGGGAAGAACGGTCTATCTGCATGATGACTGGGAAGAACAGCCAGTATTTGGACCACTTCCAGGAAAAGAATTTTATGATCCATGTGATTATTTTGGTGGAGATATTGAGGGAATCATATCCAAACTTGATGATCTGAAACGATTGGGGATCAGTTGTATTTATCTGAATCCGATTGGAGAAGCAGCATCAAACCACCGCTATAATACATCAGATTATAAGAAAGTCGATCCATTCCTTGGAAATAACGAAGATTTTAAGCGGCTATGCCAGCTTGCAAAAGAACGCAGGATTCATGTGATCTTGGATGGGGTATATTCCCACACTGGGGATGATAGTGTCTATTTTAACAAAAAGGGAAATTACGAAGAACCAGGGGCATATCAAGGGGAAGAGTCAAAGTACTATGATTGGTATGACTTTAACGAAGATGGAACTTATAAGAGCTGGTGGGGGTTTGAAACACTGCCGGAAGTCAATGAATTAAATGAAAAGTTTGTTGATTACATTATCACAGGAGAAGATTCGGTGATCAAGCATTGGTTAAAACTTGGAGCATCAGGATTCCGTCTGGATGTTGCAGACGAACTTCCAGATGAATTTATCTTTAAATTGCGAAGTGAATTAAAGAAGAAATTCAAGAATTATACACTGATCGGTGAGGTATGGGAAGATGTCACAACCAAAGAAAGTTACGGAACGAAACGTAAATATGCTTTGGGTAAAGGCTTAGACAGCGCAATGAACTATCCGCTGAAAGTCAACGTTACAGATTATTTACTCGGTAATCAAAGTGCCAAAGATATGAAGACATTCTTGATATCCCAGCAGTGTAATTATCCAAAACCATTGTATTATGCACTGATGAACCTGTTATCTTCTCATGATATTCCAAGAATTCGGACAACACTTGCAACTGGAATGAATGAGAATCTGCCATCGAGAGAGCAGCAGGCAGAATATGTTATAACATCAAAGATGGATCAGAAAGGAAAAGCACTCACAAGACTTGCAATGGCAGTTCAGTTCTTTGTCCCAGGAATGCCATGCATTTATTATGGAGACGAATATGGAATGCATGGACTGATGGACCCATTTAACCGAGGAGCATTTTTTGAAAATGACAAAGAAACCTATCAGGAAGTTTTGAGACTGACTAGCCTTAGAAACCGGGAAAAAGTCTTACAGACAGGATATGCATTATATATGGCACCGACTGAAAATGTCCTTGCGATCTTAAGATTTATCAGCGAGAAAAAAGATGTCTTTGGAGAAGCAAGTGAGAACAAAGCAATATTACTTCTCGTCAATCCGACGATGAAAAAAGAAGAGATCAATCTAGATCTCAACAAGGTCAAAGAAGGGGTCAATGAGAATGCATTACAGGCGCTGTTAAAGAACTTGAGCAACGCTGTGATCAAGACAAATGTAGCACCTATAGATTATAAAGTGATAGAGTTATAAAAGAAAAAAACGAAAAAGGGATCTGCAGATCAAAGATACATAAAGTATCAAAAGGGTTTGCAGATCCTTTTCTTATATTCTAGGTTCAACTCAAATTTAATTTTTGAGCAGTGAGGGCTTCATTCTCAGCAGCAAGTATTTCATCTTCATCTTCATCACTCATGGAATAAGCAATATTCACACTATGATCAGCAATACGCTCTAATTCAGAAAGCATATCGGAGAACAATAAACCAGCTCTTGGCTCACATTCGCCTTTGGCAAGACGTTTGATATGGTGTTTTTGATATCTGCGTTCCATTTTGTCAATCGAAGCTTCCAGAATTGCAATCTCAGCAAGCTTTTCTTCAGGTTTGTTGACACCATCTTGTTCCATGAAACACTCCAGGGAAAGTTTTAACAGTTTGGAAACAGCAGTGTACATCTTTTTGATTTCTTCTTTTGCATCTCCAGTAAGTCCAGTGTTATGTTTGATCTCTGTTTTTGTAAAATCAGCAAAATTTTCTGCGTGATCACCGATACGTTCGATATCATTAACAACATAAAACATGGAACCCAAGATCTTCTGATCGGCTAAAGGCAGTGATAGCTGGTTGGACTTTACCAGATAATCAGTGATCGCATGACTGACATTATTGATATCTTCCTCGCGATGATAGATTTTATCAACAAATTCATCGGATTGATTTAGAAATCCGTGGATGGCATGGTCTAAATTCTCCTGTGCCATATTAGCCATACGTCTTAACTCATTCTTCGCCTGAGGGATCATTGTTGCAGGAGATTTTAAGGAAATCTCTGTAATATACTGCAGTTCATTATGGTGAACTTTTTCATCTTTTCCACGGATGATCTTCTCTGTTAATGCAACAACTAAAGGTGTACATGGGAACATAAATAATACTTCAATGATCTTAAATGTTGTATGAGCATTTGCAACACTTCGTCCAAGATTTCCACCGGAAATACTTAAGAAAAAGTTTGTGATAGGAGTAAGTGCAAAGCTAAGTCCTGTAAAGATGATGATACTTCCAAATACATTAAATAAGAAATGGATCATCGCAGCACGTTTTGCACCTTTGTTACCACTTAAGCTGGCAAGCAATGCGGACACACAAGATCCCATATTACATCCAAGAATAATAAAGAAGCAGATTGGAAGATGTAATAATCCCTGAGATGCCATCAAAAGAACGATACTTACAGTAACAGAAGAACTCTGTAAGATCGCAGTCATGATAAATCCAAATAAAACACCAAGGAAATGGTTATCCAGTGTCTGAAGGTAAGATGTGATCAAAGGTGAATCCCTTAACACAGACATAGCACTTGACATGGAAGTTAATCCCATAAATAAAACACCAAATCCAAGAATAACTTCTCCCACTTTCTGGACGGTAGGATTATTCATAAATAATACCATAATAACACCCGCCATTAAAAAGACAGGGGCAATCTCAGAAAGGTTAAAAGAAACAAGCTGGGAAGTAACAGTAGTACCAATGTTAGCACCAAGGATAACTCCAGCAGCCTGAGACAGGTTCATAAGCCCTGCATTTACAAAGCTGACTACCATAACAGTAGCAGCACTAGAGGACTGAATAACAGCGGTAAAAAAGATTCCGACTAACATACCCGTTAAACGGTTTGTAGTAAATATTTCAAGAATCCGGCGAAGCTTCGCACCGGCAGCTTTCTCAAGTCCATCGCTCATCAGTTTCATCCCATAAAGAAAGAGGCCAAGGCCTCCCATCAGAGCAAGTATGATAGTATAGTTCATACGACAGTTCTCCTTCTTAACAATAACTTAACATAAATATTACTTATATTTTACTTTAAACGAAGCAATGTGACAAGAAAAATATCGAAAAATTTGGTTGAAGAGTAGTTGCCACAAAATTAAAATTGTCTAAGCAGAACATTCATGTTATAATCAAAGATACTGTAAAAATAGAGATGAATTATATAAAGTAGGAGAAATAATAGAATGGAACAGTTAAAGAACGAGTCGTCAAGACAGTATGAATATATGGAAGAAATGAAAAAATGGGTTCAGAAAAAGTCTGGAGAATTGGGAAGGAAGCTCACATGCCATGTAACCACATTTGGCTGCCAGATGAATGAAAAAGACTCTGAAAAGTTATTAGGGATCTTAGAAACGATCGGATATGAAGAAGTTGAAACAGAAGAAGCAGACTTTCTGATCTTTAATACATGTACAGTTCGTGAGAATGCCAATACAAAGTTATATGGACATTTGGGGCAGGTTAAGAAGATGAAAGAGAGAAATCCACAGATGATGATCGGGTTATGTGGATGTATGATGCAGGAAGAGCATGTGATCGAGAAGATTCGTTCAAGCTATAAATTTGTAGATATCATCTTTGGAACACACAATATCTTTAAATTAGCAGAATTATTAAAAGCAAGAGTAGACTCCAAGGGAATGATCGTTGATATCTGGAAAGATACAGACCAGATCGTGGAAGATCTTCCAAGTGACCGTAAATTCTCATTCAAATGTGGAGTTAATATTATGTATGGATGCAATAACTTCTGCAGTTACTGTATCGTGCCATATGTAAGAGGAAGAGAAAGAAGCCGTAAGCCAGAAGATATCATCAAAGAAGTAAAGCAGGTCGTATCAGAAGGTGTCAAAGAAGTGATGCTTCTTGGACAGAATGTAAATTCTTATGGAAAGACATTAGAAGAACCAATGTCATTTGCTGAATTATTAAGAGAAGTAGAGAAAGTCGAAGGACTAGAAAGAATCCGTTTTATGACACCACATCCAAAGGATTTATCGGATGATCTGATCGAAGTGATGGCAACAAGCAAGAAAGTATGTAAACATATGCATCTTCCAATGCAGTCAGGAAGCAGCCGTTTGTTAAAATTGATGAACCGTCATTATACAAAAGAACAGTATGTAGCACTTGCTAAGAAGATTCAGGAGAGAATCCCTGGAGTGTCTTTTACAACAGATATTATCGTAGGATTCCCTGGAGAGACAGAAGAAGATTTCAAGGAGACATTAGATGTTGTAAGAGAAGTTGGATTTGACAGTGCATACACATATGTATATTCGAAACGTTCTGGAACACCAGCAGCGAGCATGGAAGATCAGGTGGACAAAGATGTGATCAAAGATCGTTTTGACAGACTTCTTGCCTTATTAAAAGAGACATCTGCAAAGAATTGCAAGAAGAAAGTCGGAGATATCGATAGAGTTCTGATCGAAGAAGAGAATACGCACGAAGAAGGAATGTTAACAGGAAGATTGGAAAATAACCTGTTAGTTCATTTTAAAGGATGCAAAGAACAGATTGGTACAATGGCAGATGTTAAATTAGTTGAGGAAAAAGGTTTCTATTATATGGGAGAGCAGATCCATGGCTAAAAAAGGAAAACTGACACCAATGATGCAGCAGTATATGCAGATCAAAGAAGAGAATAAAGATTGTATCTTATTTTATCGTCTCGGAGATTTCTATGAGATGTTCTTTGATGATGCACTGACAGCATCCAAAGAATTAGAGATCACATTAACAGGGAAGAACTGTGGACTTGAGGAGCGCGCACCAATGTGTGGCGTTCCTTATCATGCTGTGGATTCCTATTTAAATAAATTAGTAGAAAAAGGATATAAAGTCGGGATCTGTGAGCAGGTTGAAGATCCAAGCCAGGCAAAGGGAATCGTAAAACGAGAGATCGTGCGTATTGTAACGCCAGGAACGAATATTTCCCAGCAGAGTCTTGATGATGAGAAAAATAACTATCTGATGTGTATTTTTGCAAATGATGGAAGTTACGGAATTTCATTTGTTGATGTTACAACGGGGGATTTTAGAACAACATCAATGGATAGTTTAGCGAAAGTCAGAGATGAGATCTTCAAGTTCGAGCCGGCAGAGATCGTTTGTAATGATGCATTTTTGATCAGTGGCATGGATTTTGATTACTTAAAAGACAAGATGTCGATCGTGATCTCAAGCATTGAGCCATACCATTTTGATGAAGAACAGGCAGAGGAAAGGATCAAGCGTCAGTTCAAAGTAGGAAATTTAGAAGGTCTTGGACTTTTGGATCATCCAATGGGAGTGATCGCAACGGGTGCATTGCTTGGATATCTTCATGAGACACAGAAGAGTTCTCTGGATCATCTGATGCATATTGAAGCTTATGAGACAAGTGAATTTATGATCATCGACAGCTCCAGCCGTAGAAATTTGGAACTTTGTGAGACATTACGTGATAAACAAAAAAAAGGGTCACTCTTATGGGTATTAGATAAGACAAAAACAGCCATGGGTGCCAGAATGCTAAGAAACATGGTTGAGCAGCCATTGGTGGACAAGAAAAAGATCGAAGAGAGATACGATGCGATCACAACACTTACGGATCAGACGATCGTAAGAGAAGAATTAAGAGAATACTTAAATCCGATCTATGATCTGGAACGTTTAATGACAAAAGTAAGTTATAAGACAGCGAATCCAAGAGATATGATCGCATTTAAAACATCGTTGGAATTGCTGCCTGCGATCAAAACAGTTCTTGAAGAATGCAAAGATCCATTATTGTCTGGATTAAGAGAAGATTTAGATCCATTGGAAGATATCCACAATCTTTTGGAAGATTCCATCATTGAAGAACCACCGCTTGCGATCAAAGAAGGTGGGATCATCAAGGAAGGATTCAAGGAAGATATAGACAAATTAAAACGTGCTAAAACAGAAGGAAAGCAATGGTTGATGGAACTTGAGGAACGGGAACGTGAAAAAACAGGGTCAAGAACTTAAAGATCAAGTTTAATAAAGTATTTGGGTACTATTTAGATGTGACAAATTCCTACAAAGATCTTGTACCTGATCATTATATCCGTAAGCAGACACTGGCCAATTCCGAGCGTTACACAACCGAAGAATTAAACCAGCTGGCGGATACGATCCTGGGTTCCGAAGACCGTCTGTATGCGTTAGAATATGAAACGTATGTTATGATCCGTGAAACATTAGCAGGAGAGATGGAACGAATCTCAAGAACAGCGAATGTGATCGCGCAGATCGATGCACTTGCCTCCCTTGCATATGTCGCAGAACGCAATCATTTTGTACGTCCGAAGTTAAATGTCAGAGGGACGATTGATATCAAGGATGGAAGACATCCGGTTGTAGAGCAGGTGATTCCAAATGATATGTTTATTTCTAATGATACATATCTTGATAACAAGAAGAATCGTGTAGCGATCATCACGGGACCAAACATGGCAGGTAAATCAACTTATATGAGGCAGGTTGCCCTGATCGTATTAATGGCACAGATTGGTTCCTTTGTACCAGCGGCGAAAGCAAATATCGGTATCGTAGATCGCATCTTTACAAGGGTTGGAGCATCAGATGATCTTGCTTCTGGACAGAGTACATTTATGGTTGAGATGAGTGAAGTTGCCAATATTTTAAGAAATGCAACGAAAAACAGTTTGTTGATCTTAGACGAGATCGGACGTGGAACGAGTACATTTGATGGGTTGTCCATTGCATGGGCAGTTGTGGAATATATCAGCAATTCCAAGCTCCTCGGTGCAAAAACTCTGTTTGCGACACATTATCATGAACTGACAGAGTTAGAAGGTAAGATCGACAGTGTACATAACTACTGCATTGCTGTCAAAGAACAGGGAGATGACATCGTGTTCCTGCGTAAGATCGTAAAAGGTGGTGCAGATAAGAGTTATGGAGTGCAGGTTGCAAAACTTGCCGGAGTCCCAGATGCCGTGATCAATCGAGCAAAAGAGATCGCAAGAGAATTAGAAGAACATGATCTGACGTCAGGAGCGAAGGATATCATGCCATATGGAGAGGCACAACAGTTAAGTTTCTTCAGAGAAAGCGATGAACCAACGATGGAACATCCATTTATGGCAGAACTAAGAGAAAAAGATCTTTCTGACATGACACCGCTGGAAGCGTTGAATTATTTATATGTGTTACAGGAGAAGTTAAAGAACGAGGAGTAATTTTATGGCGAAGATACAATTACTAGATCAAAAGACGATCGATAATATTGCAGCAGGAGAAGTTATTGAACGGCCAGCTTCTGTTGTCAAAGAGCTTGTGGAAAATGCAGTGGATGCAAAAGCAAATGCAGTGACTGTGGAGATCAAAGACGGCGGAATGACATTGATCAGGGTAACTGACAATGGGATCGGAATTCCAAAAGATCAGGTAAAGACTGCATTTTTACGTCATGCGACAAGCAAGATCCGTTCGGTTGAAGATCTGTTAAGTGTATCTTCGCTTGGATTTCGAGGAGAGGCATTATCAAGTATCAGCGCAGTTGCACAGGTTGAGCTGGTAACGAAGACTGCAGAAAGCTTCAGTGGAGTATCCTATAAGATCTATGGAGGCGAGGAAGAAGCTTTTGACGATATCGGAGCACCCGATGGAACAACATTTCTGGTAAAGAATCTGTTTTATAATACGCCAGCAAGAAGAAAATTCTTAAAGAGTGCGACAACCGAAGCAGGGTATGTAGAACAGATGATGGTACACATTGCCCTAAGTCATCCGGAAATTTCATTTAAATTTATCCATAACAATAAAAATAAGATTTATACTTCTGGAAATGGTAAGGTAAAGGACATCATCTATCATATTTATGGGCGAGATGTGGCAGGAGCATTGATCCCGCTAGAAGCACAAAATGAAGATGTGAAAGTCACGGGATTTGTCGCAAAACCGTATGTTTCCAGAGGAAACAGAAACTATGAGAGTTACTTTATTAATGGAAGATATATCAAAAGCTCGATCATTTACAAGGCAATCGAAGAAGGATACCGCACCTTTACGATGAAACACAGATATCCATTTGTGTGCCTTGATTTCAAGATCGATCAGGAACTGCTGGATGTGAATGTTCATCCGACAAAGATGGAGATCCGTTTCCGAAATGGAAGAGAAATCTACGAGCTTGTAGTAGATGCAGTCAGAGCGGCATTACTTCAGAAAGATCTGGTGCAGGATGTATTAAGAGAGACACCGAAGAAGAAAGAATTGCCGAAGACAAAAGAAGTGGAAAAGCCTGAGCCATTTGAGGTAAACCGAAGGAAAGAAGAGGTTCAGAAGGTAGATCAGCAAGGGCAAGGTGTACAACAGCAGGTTGAAAAGCAAAGGCAAGCTGTACAACAACAGATTGAAAAGCCGTCACATCCTGTAAAGAAAACACTAACAGCCAGCGAATCATCAAAAAATACAAAGAAACCGACTTATGCAGGCTTAAACTACAATACTCAGAAAAAAGAATTTCCACAATACAAGACCGATGAATTAAGCAGCAATCAGATGACACTAAGAGAAGATCCAGTATTTTCAGTTCAGGCAAGACCTGACCGCAAGATCTTAGGTCAGCTCTTTAAGACATAATTGGCTTATTGAGTACGAAGACCAGTTATTTATCATGGACCAGCATGCAGCACATGAAAAAGTCAATTATGAGAGGCTGATGAAGAATTTCAAAGAAAAAGAAATATACAGCCAGAGATTAGAACCGCCAATGGTTGTGACGGTTTCTATGACGGAAGCAGAAGCGTTAACAAGATACAAAGATGCATTCGCAGGTTTAGGATTTACGATCGAATCTTTTGGAGGGAATGAATATTGTATCCGGGAAGTTCCAGCCAATCTCTATGGGATCGGGGAAAGAGACTTATTTATGGAACTTTTAGATGCGGTAAGTCAAGAAAATGGTACCTTGGATACAGAAGTGATCGCATCAAAGATTGCGACAATGGCATGTAAGATGTCGATCAAGGGAAATCAGAGAGTATCGTTAATGGAAGTAGAACATCTTTTAGATGAACTGATGAAGCTGGAAAATCCATACCAGTGTCCACATGGAAGACCAACGATCATCAAGATGAGTAAGTATGAGATAGACAAGAAGTTTAAGAGAATCGTATAGTGAAACCAGACAAGGAGGGAAGACTATGACAGATCAGGAATTATTAGATTTTGCAGATAAAGCAAAAGAGAAAGCATACGCACCTTATTCCAGATTTCAAGTAGGAGCAGCAATTCTTACCAAAGAAGGAAAAGTATTCACCGGGTGTAATGTGGAGAATTCTTCTTATGGAGCAGCCATTTGTGCAGAGAGAACAGCGGCAGTCAAAGCTGTCAGTGAAGGATATCATGACTTTGAAATGATCGCGATCGCATCCAATGGCAGTGACAAAGAAACGGTTTATCCATGTGGAATCTGCCGCCAGTTTCTACATGAATTCAATCCAGATCTGAAAGTGATCTGTCAAAGCCCAGATGGATTTGAAACATATCGATTATCAGAACTTATGCCGAAAGGATTTTAAATAGATGAAACCAATGGTAATTTTAACAGGACCGACAGCAGTTGGAAAAACAGAACTGTCGATCCGATTAGCAAAGATTTTAGATGCAGAGATCATTTCCGCAGATTCTATGCAGGTTTATAAGAAGATGGATATCGGAACTGCCAAGATCATGCCGGAAGAGATGGAAGGGATCAAGCATTATCTGGTGGATGAACTTGATCCTAAAGAAGAATTTCATGTAGCGAGATTTCAGCAGATGGCAAAAGATGCCCTAAAGGAAATCTATGCAAAAGGCAAGATTCCACTAATCGTTGGTGGAACAGGATTCTATATCCAAAGTCTTTTATATGATATTGATTTCACAAAAGAAGATGGAGACCAGGAATACAGAAAACAACTGGAAGAAAAAGCTAAAAGAGAAGGAAACGACAGTTTATACGAGATGTTAAAACAAGTCGATCCAAAATCTATAGAAAAGATTCATAAAAATAATGTAAAGCGGGTGATCCGTGCATTAGAATTTTATAAATTAAATGGATATCCGATCTCAGAGCATAATGAGAAGGAAGCAGCAAAGACCTCACCATATAATTTTGCTTATTTTGTATTAAACCACAAAAGAGATATCTTATATGACAGGATCAATCGCCGCGTTGATATTATGGCGGAACAAGGATTGATCGATGAAGTAAAACGATTAAAAGAAGAAGGATATGAAAAAACAATGGTTTCCATGCAGGGAATCGGGTATCGTCAGGTGTTTGAGTATTTAGAAGGAAATCTTTCTTTGGAGGATACGATCGAACAGATCAAGAAAGACACCAGACATTTTGCAAAGCGTCAGCTGACCTGGTTTGGAAGAGAAAAGGAAGTCTGTATGGTAGATAAATCACAATTTGGGTCAGAAGATGAGATTTTAACATATATGCTTACAATATTAAAAGAAAAGGGGATCTATGATGGATCAGTTAAAGAACTATTATAAAGAAATGGGCGTCGATGAGAAAGTCTTCGACTATGCACAGGAAGTAGAAAAGGGATTAAAAGATCGTTTTGAAACGTTAGATGCGATCGCACAGTTAAACCAGATCAAGGTATTAAATGCGATGCAGAAACATCAGATTGCGGAAATGCATCTGGGTGGCACAACAGGATATGGATACAATGATTCTGGAAGAGAAGCTGTGGAAGCATTGTATGCGGATGTTTTTGGAACAGAAGATGCACTTGTAAGACCGCAGATCACATGTGGAACACATGCATTAGGACTTGCATTATCTGCAAACTTACGTCCGGGAGATGAGATTCTTGCAATTTCAGGAAAACCATATGATACCTTAGAAGAAGTCATTGGAATCCGTGAATCCAAAGGGTCCCTGAAAGAATACGGGATCACATATGCACAGGTTGATCTGTTAGAAGATGGAAGCTTTGACTTAGAGGGGATCAAAAATGCGATCAATGACAAAACAAAACTGATCCATATCCAGAGATCAAAAGGCTATGCGACAAGACCAACCTTATCTGTTGATGTGATCGGGGAAGCGATCGCATTTGTAAAAGAGATCAATAAAGACCTGATCGTAATGGTTGATAATTGTTATGGTGAATTTGTCGAAGAAAAAGAACCATCGGAAGTTGGAGCTGATATGATCGTAGGTTCCCTGATCAAGAATCCGGGTGGAGGACTTGCACCGATCGGTGGATACATCTGTGGAAGAAGCGATCTGATCGAGCAGTGTGCATACAGACTTACAACACCAGGGCTTGGAAAAGAAGTAGGAGCCAGTCTTGGAGTTAATCGTCAGTTTATCCAGGGATTCTTTATGGCACCAACGGTTGTCAATGCAGCAGTCAAAGGAGCGATCTTTGCAGCCAATTTATATGAAAAATTAGGATTTAAAGTGATTCCAGATGGAAAAGAAGACCGACATGATATTATTCAGGCAGTGGAATTTCATGATCCTGAAAAATTGATCGCATTTTGCGAGGGAATTCAAAAAGCATCACCGATCGACAGTCATGTAACACCAATCCCATGGGATATGCCAGGATATGATAGTCAGGTGATCATGGCAGCAGGAACATTTGTATCGGGCGCATCCATTGAATTAAGTGCTGATGGACCAATGAAAGAGCCTTATGCAGTATATTTCCAGGGAGGTCTTACATATCCACATGCCAAATATGGAATCATCATGTCCCTGCAGCGAATGGCAGAAAAAGGTTTGGTAGAAATTCCAGAGATTTCATAAAATAAAATAAGAAAAATTTAAGGAAAACAACGGTTTGATTTCTATACATCAGTGAAAAGTTATGGTAAGATTTAATGTGAGAAATGTTTTGACCATGGAGATTTTTCGACAGAAAGGATCAGATATGGAAGAAAAACATCAGACATTAAAGGAATTACCAGTGTCAGAAAGACCTTATGAAAAGTGTGAAAAGAATGGAACAGCAATGCTGTCAGATGCAGAACTTCTGGCAGTGATCTTAAGAAGTGGGACAAAGGATCAGACGGCGATCGATCTTGCAACGAAAGTGTTGTCGATCGATCCGTTTTATGAGGGAATACTGGGAATTTGCCACACTTCAAGAGAAGAATTACAAAAGATTCCCGGGATTGGGAAAGTAAAGGCGATGCAGATCTTGTGTATTGCAGAATTGTCTAAACGATTAGCAAGTGCGAAAGTCGAAGATAAGATAAGCTTTCATTCACCAGTATCCATTGCAGATTATTATATGGAACGGATGCGGCATTTAAGCCGGGAAGAGATGATTTTAATTTTTTTAATGGAAAGAATAAAGTTATAAAGGAACTTACGGTTTCTGTTGGTACAGTGAATCAGACAGTGGCATCACCAAGAGAATTATTTCTGGAAGCACTTCGATGCGAAGCGGTTTCCGTACTTATGATCCATAATCATCCATCTGGAGATCCAACGCCAAGCCGCCAGGATATTCTGACGACCAAGCGGATGAAAGAAGCAGGAGAATTTCTTGGGATTCCGCTATGTGATCATATTATCATCGGAGACCAGACATATTTAAGTTTTCGAGAAGAACACATGATGTAAGGAGCAGAACATGAAAACGGCACAACTAGGAATTGAACTTGGAACCAGACATTTAAGAATCTGTACAAGAGATAAAGAAGAATTTTTTAAAGATAAAGAATATGATCGCATTTGATGAAGATGCGAAACTAAAAGCATTCGGCAACGAAGCATTTGCGATGTATGAGAAACAGCCATACAGTATTCATGTAGTGAAACCAATGGAACACGGCGTGATCTCAGATTATACGAATATGAGATATCTGTTAGGAACGGTATTGGACCATTATTTCAAACGGATCAGGAAAACCGGTCTTATGATCGCTGTTCCCGTGGATATTACGAATGTTGAGAAACGAGCATTTGAAGATCTTGCATGGGAATCAGCTTCAAGGGTTAAGGATGTAACTTTAGTTCCCAAGCCAATCCTTGCGGCAATTGGAAGTGGAATTGATGTCAATGCGCCATGTGGAAATATGATCATTGATATAGGAGCTTCAACAACAGAGATTTCTGTGATATCTTTAGGTGGGATCGTAACAAGCAGACTTTTTCCATATGGAGGAGACCAGATCGATGAGTGGATCAGAGATTATGTAAAGAAGAATTATAAATTAGCGATCGGAACACGAAGTGCAAGACACTTAAAACTTGCATATGCGAAGATAGAAGATAAAGAAGCAGCTATGATCAAGGGAAGAAATCTTGTGAGTGGACTTCCAAAACAAGAGAAGATACCAATTCAGATCGTTGAAGAAAAGGCCCACAGTCAGGTCAGAGACATTTGTGTGCAGGTAAAAGCAGTGTTAGAAAGCATTACGCCAGAACTTGCATCAGATATTATGAATCAGGGAATCTATGTATCTGGAGGCGGGGCAGCATTTCCAAAGACGGCAGAGTGGATCAAAGAAGAATTTAAGATACCGGTTCATATTGCTGACCGGCCAGAAGATCATGTGATCTTAGGAATGCAGTCATATTTAAAACGATAGATGATGAAAGAGGATAGACGTATGAAATTGCAAAAGAAAAAATTTAATTCAAACCACCTGTTAGCGATTTTTATCGTGGTGTGTGGGTTACTGGCGTTTTAGGATTTCATGCCGATCTGGCAGAAATAACTCGTACTATAACACTTATTTGAAAAAAGATTTTGCTATCTGCAATATTGAATGTAACTGATGTATACACAATTGTCAAGAAATCCTTTTCCAATATTCCCTATTTCACTATTTTATGGTATTTTATAACTAATGTGTGCCCGGCTTGATTTTATATCAAAATAAATACGGCACCATTTTATAAGGAGGTTTCACATGCGTGTTGAAGAACGATTATTAAAATATGTCTCTTACTGGACAACTTCTGACGAGGAATGCCGACAGATTCCATCTTCGGAAAGACAGTTTGAGTTAGGAAAAGTGTTAGAACAGGAATTGCGCGATCTCGGATTTAGAGAAAGTCACTTTAACCGATCACTGCTATGTTTACGGACTGCTGCCGGCAACGAAAGGATATGCTGACAAGCCTGCTGTCGGTTTTATTTCCCATATGGACACTGCTCCTGATTTTCTGGAAAAGATGTCAAACCACAGATCATTCCCGACTATGATGGCGAGGATATCTTATTAAAAGGAAGTCAGGATGTCTTAAAGGTAAGTGATTTTCCATCCCTTGCCTCTTTAAAAGGAAGAACCCTGATCACGACAGACGGTACCACACTTCTGGGCGCTGATGACAAGGCAGGTGTTGCCGAAATCATGACAGCCGTGGAAGAACTGATTGCAGAAGGTACACCACACGGGGAACTCTGGATCGGATTTACGCCGGACGAAGAAGTCGGCGCAGGTGCGGATCTGTTTGATCTTGCTATCTTTCAGGCAGATTATGCATACACAGTGGACGGTGATTACGAAGGCGAAGTGGCTTACGAAAATTTTAATGCCGCAAGTGCCATCTTTCATATTAAAGGTGTAAATGTTCATCCGGGCGAAGCAAAAGACATTATGGTCAATGCGGCACTGGTGGGATGTGAAATTGTTTCCCGGCTTCCGGAAGCGGAAACGCCGGCGCACACCAGCGGCCGGGAAGGATTCTATCATCTGACCGATATGTCCGGAGATGTGGCTTCCGCCACCCTTTCCTTTATCATTCGTGACCATGATAAAACCACATTTGAGAAACGTCTGCAGAATCTGCGTGACCTTGCACAATCCATGAATCAGAAATATGGATCGGAAACCGTCACGCTCGACATCGAACATTCGTATGAGAATATGCTCTCTGTCATTGAGGATAAAATGGAGATCGTGGATCTGGCAAAACAGGCAATTGCCTCCGAAGGTCTGACACCGCTCTCCCGTCCGATCCGTGGCGGTACAGACGGCGCAAGACTGTCCTTTATGGGATTGCCGTGTCCAAATCTCGGTACCGGCGGTTACGGTTTCCACGGCCCATATGAACATATCTCTGTGGAAGGTATGCAGACAGCTGTCCGCATTTTAAAACATATTGCCACCCATCCCATTCGCAAATAAATGAATCTGCAAAAAACCGTCCGCAGTCTGATGAATCTCAGATTTCGGACGGTTTTGTTATTATTTATGAAGTTTTAGTTTCCCTGCATATTTGCGGATTTTGCCAGTGCAGGTTTCTGAAACATCCGAAACAGACCAATCTGTTCCAGCGCCTTCGTAATAGCGAAAAAGATCACCGAATCTATCGGCCACATAATCAGATTCTTCAGTGCACGCGCCGGAAGAATCACCATAAATGCCTGTCCATATAACACGGTCAGACAAAGCGTTGTCAGAATCACATTACAGATCAGCATAACTACAAATTTCGCTGCCAATACGCGCCATATGGTAAGCTTTTTCTTGTAAAAAAAGCAGCCATACAGGATTCCTGCCAAAATGACAACCAGTGTCAACTGCGGACAAAATGGTCCGGTTGGCTTCATCATATACTTGATAATATCCAACGCACCATGGAAAATTCCTCCAACCACCGGTCCAAACAGATAATCAATGATACCATTTGGAATACCAGAAAAGCCGATACGGATAAACTGTCCATATTCAATGGAGAAAAATCCTAGAATCACAGCAACTGCAGCAAGCATTGCCATGGTAGTGATGGTTCTTACCGCTTTTAATTCACGGAAAGAATCGGTGAACAAAGTAACGAATTTTTCATAAAAAATTACCTCCTTTGCAGACCTCACCGTACTACAACTGGAGATAATATTATCTTCGGATGCAGCGGGATGCGACTCATGTACCGCAAGATTTTCTTTTCGTCCGGGTGACAACTCCCTGTTCATCCGGCACTTAACGCACATGTGTCTACTCTGCTTTAAACTATTAAATTGCAACGACCTAAGTATAACACAATGGAAAAGAAATGCAACTATTTTTTTTCATTGTATGGCATTTTTATAGCAAAACGCCATCTGTCACACGTTTTTACGTGGAACAGATGGCGTCCGTTGCCTGTTATTTTATTCTTTTCAGGTTCCCATACTTGCAAACAGGGCAGCTATCTCATCCGGGCTTAATGCCTTATTGGGATCAGCCGGTTCTTCCGGCTGAAGCGGTGCTTCTTTTACTGCTTCCGGCTCTTCGATCGGCTCCGGAATATCCTCCGGTTCCACCGTTTCTTCGACAGGTTCCCCGGCTTTATCCGCATGGTCGTCATTGCCCATATTTGCAAACAGGGCAGCTATTTCATCCGGGCTCATGGCGCGGTTTGGATCGGACAGATCCGGCATCGGCGAAAGTTCTTCCTCCGGCAGGTTCTCATCATTCGCTTCCTCAACGATCGCATCCTCCGGAATCGGGTCCGGTTCTACCAGTTCTTCTGCTTCCTCAATGGATTCTTCCGGGTCCGGCGGGATAATCTCATCCGCTGCCATGACCGGAGGCTCTTCCTCCGGCTCAAAACTCTCCCCTTCCGGTATATCCGGCAGAATCTCCGGGTCCGGCTCCATACTTTCTTCCGGCTCCGGTGAAATCTCCGGCTCCGGTTCCATACTTTCTTCCGGCTCCGGTGAGATCTCAGGCTCCGGTTCCATACTTTCTTCCGGCTCCGGTGAGATCTCAGGCTCCGGCTCTGGTGAAATCTCCGGCTCTGCCTGTATTTCTTCCACATGATTCTGCGGTGCTGGCTGTGGCTCTACAGGTGTTGCCACAGGTACAGAAACCTGCGGCTGGGAAACAACCACTTTCTGACTGTTCATAATGGTCTGATTCAGGCGCAGTTCCATATCTTTCATTGCAATAATGATTTCCTGCAGCTTTGCGGCTATCTCTTTATCCTGTGAATGTTCCTGTTCTTTTCCATCCTTCTGCACCGAAGAAATTTCATCCTTACAGACTGAAAGAATCTCGTCCTTATAAGCACCCGCAACTGTACCGAACCCATCCATTCCTTTCTGGAACGTATCAAACCGGTCGATCAGCTGTTCGTATGAATTCATCAATGCATCGGTATTCTCATGGGACCGCTTGATAATTACTTTCGCTATTCCCTTCTGTGCATTAACAATTTCCTCTGTCGGAATCTTAGATGCCTCTTCCATATATGCAAGCTTCACCGATATTTCCTCAAAATATTTTTTCAGCATGAGATATGATGCCTTTTCCGACTTGAAAATACTCTCATACTGTTCTTCTCTCCGGGTATATTTTGTCTCATATACTGAGATAATCCCGTTTATTGCCACATAAAGGCAAATCAGATCTGCTACAGCCAAAACAGCCAGAACAATAAACATTTTCGGGAAATTGACCATGGCATACAACTCTGCCATAAAAATAAACGCAAACAAAAGTATCCCGAAAATCATCTGCATCCTTGCTTTCGAATCTTTATTCTTCATATGATACCGCTCCTTCCATGAGCCCGCTATTCTAACCACTATGCAAAATAAGCTCTAGTATGTTATATTTTACCATATTGTGTCGATTCTCACAAGGTTTGTTGTTTATTTCTGCCTTCTATAATACGTCATTTACAATCTGCTCTGCTGTCAGATGATTCTCTTTTAATACCTCATTTACATCATACCGGTCAAGGAATTCTTTTTTTCAATCCGTAATTATAGACTTTCATATCACTGCTTCCATAAAATCTTGCGATTTTTTCTCCGAAACCACCATCCAGGATGCCATCTTCCAGTGTGACTACCGTGTCATGATCTGCCTTCAGTTTCTCCAGCAGTCCCTTATCCAGTCCGGTAATATAATATGGGTTGATTACCGTTGCATGAATGCCTTTTTCCTCCAGCATTTTTGCAGTCTGCAGTGCCAGGGAATAAAATGTTCCGAGTCCGATCAGTGCAATTTTGCTTCCCTTCTCCGTTACCTCATAGGTGTTGAGCTGGCTCCAGTCTTTTGTGACTTCTCTGCCATCCGAAATCATGTCTCCGCCCGGAAGTTTGATCGCAACCGGCATTTCCTTCTGCTCCACACTCCAGTCAAGCATTGACAGATATTCTTCCTTTGTTGTCGGTGCCAGATAAACCAGTCCCGGGATATTGGAAAGCATCGGAATATCCTGCAGTCCCAGATGGGTAACATCCGTCATGCCAAATACCGATCCCGTATACACAACAATCGTTGCCGGATTCCCGTCAATACACAGATCCTGTGAAATCTGGTCATACGTCCTCTGGATAAAGCTGGAATACACACCGTATACCGGCTTTCCGCCACCTTTGGCAATTCCGGAAGCAAGTGCTACCGCTGTCTCCTCCGCGATTCCCACATCTACAAACTGCCGGCCGGCCTGTTTCCTTTTCTCCTGCGTGAATCCGAGAATCGTCGGGGTTCCGGATGTAATTGCAACAACTGTCGGATCCTGTTTCATCTTTTCAATCAGATATTCACAGGTCACCGAAGAATAATCTTCCACTTCCGGAAAATGGGATTTTCCGGTCTCAATATCAAACGGAAGATGCCAGTGCCATTCTTCCTTATGCTCTTCTGCCGGTTTATAACCTTTTCCCTTTAATGTATTAATGTGGACAACAACCGGTTTCTTACTGTCTTTTACCTGTTTGAAAGCCCCGATCAGCTCCCTTAAGTCATTTCCATGATCCACATAGACATAATCAAGTCCCATGGCTTTAAATAAATTGCACTCTGCCTGTCCGTTTGTCTCGCGGAGTAATTTCAGATTTGAATAAAGTCCTCCATGGTTTTCTGCAATTGACATATCATTGTCATTTACTACAATGATCATGTTGCTGCCTAATTCTGCTGCAAAATCCATTCCTTCTAAGGCTTCTCCTCCGCTTAAAGAACCGTCTCCGATAATTGCGATCACATTTGCACTTTCCCCACGAAGATCCCTTGCCTTTGCCAGACCGCATGCCAGACTGACGGATGTAGAGGTATGTCCGACCGTAAAATGGTCATGTTCACTTTCCTGCGGACAGCTGTATCCCGTCACGTCATCGTAATGTTCTTCATATAAATAGGCATCTTTTCGACCGGTCAGCATCTTGTGCGGATAGGTCTGATGGGAAACATCAAATACCATTTTGTCCTTTGGGGACTCAAAAACATAATGCAGTGCAATGATTGCCTCTACCATGCCAAAATTCGGGCCAAAATGCCCGCCGTGAATTGACTTGCCCTCTTTAATAATGCATGACGCATTTCTTCTGCGAGAAGCTGTCATCTCTTCTATATTCAATTTCTTCACATCTTCCGGTCCGTTAATCTTTTGCGATATACATATAATAAATTCTCCTTCCGATTTTTATCTATCATAATATACCATTTAAGTTAACTTTAAGTCAAGTATTTTTTTATTTAATTTTCAACTTTTTGCTTCAAACCCTCAATTGCCGATCCACTATACCTGCGTTCTAAAAATGATGTAAATATTGTAATGATAAAAATGGGCAAAA
>ENA-OQBV01000544-OQBV01000544.1-human-gut-metagenome-genome-assembly--contig:-NODE-544-length-21178-cov-3.631181_pt1 | contig 21178 bp, 29 predicted proteins | sample MGYA00242750_ERZ504559 | MGnify/ENA primary metagenome ERZ504559 (study PRJEB26092, sample SAMD00036230) | human gut metagenome | host: Homo sapiens | study: EMG produced TPA metagenomics assembly of... | reverse complement strand
CAGGATCAGGAGCTTTCTTTGCAAAGTAGTCATCAATATGCTTTTTGCTCCAATAGGTTTTCCCACGATGAAAGGTTCGTGGAATATTATGTTCCTTAGCGATATGAAATATCCAGGAATCCTTTACGCCATACTTTTCCTTGACTTCAGCTGTGGTGTAGAAATCTGATATTGGAGTTTTCTCTTTGGGCTTATTCTCATTATTGGAAGCAGTAATGTAGTCGAACATCTTATCAATATCCGAACGCCGTACAAGAGTTTTCCCATCAAATCTGACCGCTTTGATTTTCGCATTTTTGATATACCGATAAACTGAGGTACGGCCTACACCTAAAATGCGGCAACTTCAGTAGGGGTTAAGAACTCTTTTTCAGAATTAGGTTTTAATTCTGCATCGTGTTTCAAGTGGAATTCTGAATCCGTTTTTTCTAACTCGATCTTTGTATGCGAGGTTTGCGCACCTGTGTGAACAGTATGCGGTAGTAATCTTATGGGCGGTAAAAATAGTGCCACACCACTCGCATTTCTTTTGAACTTCAATGTTACTAGCCATTTTAATTATCTTTTTAGTTCGCCAAATCTGTTTCATTGCGTACCACAGCGTTCCAAGGCGTTCCAGGTTATCCACCATCTGGCAGGCAGTAAACCCAGCTTTTGGCTTGTGAGGTACACAGGAGGTACAAAAAATGGCGTAAAAAGGCTTAGCAACGATTATCAACGATACTTGAGCAACAAAAAAGGCGCCCGTAAAGAGCGCCATATTAATCGATTATAATCAATTTAACTATTTGATAATCAAGTATTTACTTGCCGATGCAAAAGTTTTGAAATATATTTTGCAATGTTTCTTCCGAGGTTATACCTCCTTCTGCAACAATCTCACTTAGTTCGTGGATACATTGTCTTAAATCCTCACTTACCAAATCTCCTGATAATCCCAATTGCAATCCTTCCTGTACTCTATGAATAGAATCCAATGCTCGTGTTAATGCTTCGTAATGGCGTACATTTGTAATGATAATATCGTTTTGGTTGATTTCTGGTAAGGCGGCTGCCTGTACTAACTTTTTTTCCAGGATCGTTATATTTTCCCTTTTCTTTGCTGAGATAAATAGTTTTTCCACTTTCATGTCAGCAAATATAGCTGACAACTCTTCTTTTTGTATTGCTAGTAACAGATCTGACTTATTAAATAAAATAATCATCTTTTTCCCTTCGCAGTGTGGAAGAATTTCGGCTTTTAATTCTTCGAACCGTCTTTGGGCATCTGTAGAGTCTATCATCCATAAAATGACATATGCTTGGTCCATCTTTTGGAAAGTACGTTCTATCCCTAGATTTTCTATTGTATCGTTCGTTTGGCGGATTCCAGCTGTATCAATAAATCGGAATGTGACACCTTGTAAATTGATCGTATCCTCTATTACGTCACGGGTCGTTCCATGGATATCACTGACAATGGCTTTTTCCTCATTCAGCAACGCATTCAGTAAGGTGGATTTTCCAGCATTCGTCTCTCCGATAATTGCTACAGGAATGCCATTCTTGATTGCGTTTCCTACACTGAAAGAATGAGCTAGCTGGGCAATAACTTGTTCGATATGGGTAGCTAGACTGCTCAGTTCGTCACGATTGGCGAATTCTAGTTCTTCATGATCACTGAAATCCAGTTCTAATTCCATTAACGAAGTGAAATGAAGCAATTGGTTACGCAGGTTAGAAAGTTCTTTACTGAATCCTCCACGCATTTGGCTCATGGCTAGGCGATGGGTGGCGGCAGACGATGAGGCTATCAGATCGGCCACAGCTTCGGCTTGGCTCAAGTCCATTTTTCCGTTTAGAAAAGCACGTTGGGTGTATTCACCTGGTAGAGCGGCACGACATCCATTATAGATCAGGAGTTGTATAACTTGCTGCAGGATATAGGATGAACCATGACACATGATTTCCGTACTGTCTTCACCGGTATAAGAATGAGGGGCACGGAACAAAGAAATTAAAACTTCGTCTATTACTTCTTCTGCAGAAGGTATAATTGATTCTTTTTTTTGTAACGTTTCACTTTTTTCTTGCGGAATTTCACTCGTTTTTTGGAAAAGTGTATTATTAATTTTTCGCTTTGGGGAACAAATCTTTCCGAAAGTAAGAGTATATGGTGCTCGTTCTGTCAGTGGCTTGCCTGTGGCGGGTGTAAATATGCGTGACGTTATTTCAATCGCTTTTGGGCCAGATACACGAATTATTCCGATGGCTCCTCCCTGGGCGGTGGCAATGGCGCAGATTGTATCTTGGTTTATCATTTTCATTTGGTTAATAATATAATGTTTTAGCTACGATGGCTGTTACTTCTTCTAAATAACGGCGGTCTGTTTCATCAAAAGAGTTTAATAGATTACTGTCAATATCCAATACTCCCTTTACTTGTCCATTAGCAAGAATAGGAACAACAATTTCGGAGCGGGAAAGAGAACTGCAGGCTATATGTCCGGGGAATTGTTCTACATTGGGCACTATCAAGGTTCGAGCTTCTGACCATGAGGTTCCACATACTCCCTTTCCTTTATGGATGCGATAACAGGCGGTGCTTCCCTGAAAAGGTCCTAAAATAAGTTGGCCGTCTTTAACCAGATAGAAACCTACCCAAAAAAAGCCGAAGGCTTCCCGAAGAGCAGCGGCAGTATTGGCCAAAACACTTATTTCTTCTTTTTCATCTGATATTAAAAGTTCAAACTGAGGGAGGAAAAGACGGTAACGTTCTACTTTATTACTAGTTGTTTGTTTGAAACTGGTTTCCATATTTTTATTTGTTTTATGAGGGGACATCTTGTTGTTTTTTTACAAAAAATGGTCTTCTATGAAGCGATGTCCCCTGTTAGGTAAAAAGAGTTGGCTTATTCTGTAAAAAATCTGTTTATGCCAATCTTCTTCTCGATGATAATAAGAATAAGTATTGATAGATGATCCGGTGAATTTTATCCATATTATATAGACAACTAAATTGGGAATTATATTCTTTCCAAGACTTTTTCTATCAAACCATCAATAGAGTTTTTATAGCCGGTATTGGCTTCCTTTATTAGTCGGTTGGCAATTACCATACATACAGTCATGGCTTTGTGTCCCATCAGGCGTGCTAATCCGGCAAGGGCGGAACTTTCCATTTCAAAGTTAGTGATGCGATAGTCATTGTATTCAAATTTCTCAATCTTTTCATTCTGTTCAGGATCGGCCAGTGGAATACGGAGTTCTCGTCCTTGCGGGCCAAAGAAACCTCCTGCGGCGATAGTTATGCCACGGACCATATCATTTTGCGCGATGCGGTCTATTAATTCCCGGTCGGCATCAATGACGTATGGGTGGGCGATGCATACATTACCTTCCCAACCCATGTAATTTATAAAAGCTTGTTCGAATTTCAGATCGCAAACCTCATTGCGTCCGGCGTAGAAATTGAGTAGTCCATCAAAACCGATAGACTTTTCAGAACAAATATAGGTGCCAACGGGAGTATAAGGCTGTAATCCGCCACATGTACCGATACGTACTAATTCCAATTGGCGTAAGTGGTCTTTTTCATAACGGGTATTGAAATTAATATTGGCCAAAGCATCTAATTCATTCATCACAATGTCTATATTGTCACAACCTATACCGGTGGAAACTACGGTGAGACGTTTCCCTTTATAAGTACCGGTAATGGTCTTGAATTCACGGCTTTCTATTTCACATTCTTTAGTTTCGAAATGAGAAGCTACTAATGCTACACGCCCAGGGTCACCTACTAGAATTATTTTATTTGCCAGCTGTTCCGGTTTGATATGAAGGTGAAAAATAGAGCCGTCGGGATTGATAATCAACTCAGATTCTGCATAATATTTTTTCATAATCTTTTTTTTGTGGTTAATGGTCTGTATAATTGATGTTATATTTCTTGTCTTTTTAATGGGTATACAAACAGATTATTTCTTAGATGTAGATGCCACGGATTTATAAACTTTCATTGATATTAGCATGATAAAGAGAAAAACAGTTTCATTCGCATCCAAGAAAAATACATTAATCGTTGAATACTAGTTTTATTTGCTTAATGGTTCATTACCGAAAGTTGTTTCGGGTTTTGCAATATTTTCACGCATGGAGGTATCTGCTTGTATATTCTTCATGCGGTAATAGTCCATAATGCCTAGGTTGCCACTACGAAATGCTTCCGCCATGGCCTTGGGCACTTCGGCCTCTGCCTGAATTACATTCGCACGGGCCTCTTCTGCTTTGGCTTTCATTTCCTGTTCCAAAGCGACGGCCATCGCACGGCGTTCTTCTGCTTTGGCTTGTGCAATATTCTTGTCGGCATTGGCCTGGTCTATTTGTAAAGCAGCTCCAATATTTCTGCCTATATCAATATCAGCTATATCAATAGACAGGATTTCGAAGGCCGTACCGGCATCTAAGCCCTTGCGGAGTACTAATTTAGAGATAGAATCAGGATTTTCCAATACGGATTTGTGATTTTCGGACGATCCGATAGAGGACACGATACCTTCACCAACACGTGCTAGAATCGTGTCTTCTCCGGCACCTCCTACTAATTGGCGGATATTGGCGCGTACAGTGACACGAGCTTTAGCTATAAGCTGTATGCCGTCTTTGGCTACAGCAGTAACGGGAGGAGTGTCAATAACCTTAGGGTTTACTGACATTTGCACGGCTTCGAATACGTCACGGCCGGCTAGGTCAATACCAGTTGCCATTTGGAAAGACAGTTCGATGTTGGCTTTGGATGCGGATACTAGTGCGTGTACTACTTTTTCTACATGCCCGCCTGCCATATAATGAGCTTCCAATTCATCTCGGGTTATGTTACTTAAGCCAGCTTTATGTGCTTCAATCATTGCTGGGACAATGACATAAGGAGGAACATTACGGATGCGCATTAAGAATAATTGCACCAATGAAATGCGTACTCCCGAAACTTTGGCAGACAGCCAGAGGAAAAATGGTACATAATGAAAGAATAGTACCACGAAAATAATTCCACCTCCTATAAGGATGAAAGGAAGATAGTTGGGTTCGATCATAATAATCAATTGTTTAAAAGTAAATATTTATATTTGAACAGCTCCACATCGAATCTCTGCTGTTTTCACTATTGTCTAAAATATACTTGAATGAGAATGTCAATCAAGAAATTTGATAAAATCGTATTTGTAAGTCATTTTTCTATCATAGGTTGAATTTGCGTACAATCACCGTTCCTTCAACCATTCTTTCTACATAAATGGGGGTATTCTCATCAATCAAGCCATCGGCAGAGCGCACTTCGATGATGTGTCCATTAAAGTTTGCATTGCCTATCAGTGCAAGGCGGGTTATTGCTATGCCTTTGTCTCCGATGCGGATATGGGTTCCTTTTAGGGGATCGATTTTATAATCCAGTGTTTTCTTCAAAGAAAGCTTGTCCATGGTTTTTGAGTGCATAAACCAGATGATAATGGCTATGCAACTTAGGACGGATGCTATCAAAGTAATGAATCCTGCTATCGGTCCTAATGTGTCGAAAGCGTAATAGTTGGCATATAGCAGGCAGATGGCCGATGCTATTCCGGCTATACTGATGCCGGGAATAAGGAAAACCTCTACAATAAAGAGAAGTACTCCTGCCAAGATGAGCGCTATGATAATAAATACTTCCATAAATATCTTTTTGTATTAGTGTTTCAACTTCTTTATTTCTTCGTTGCGGACGCTGATATCCAGTTGGGCCATTTCTTTCAGAAGTTGTTCAGTACGTTTTTCCAATTCCAAAATGGCGGGTGTCAAATTCTTCTTTCGTGCACTGTTCCCTTGGGCATATTGTTCGCGTTTGTCATCCAGATTTTTCTTCAGGTTGTCATAATCCTTCTGCTTTTGTATTCTTTGCTGATAAAGTTTACGTGCTTCGGCAGAGCGGAAGTCGTTCAATGTATGGTAAACAGCAGAGTCATCTATTATCAAGGTGAAGTCTTTTTGTTGTTCTCCGGATTCTTTGGCATACATTATTGCCGCTAGGCGTTGCTTGCCGGTTCGTACTTTCTCTTCATCTTTCCAGGTGGTACGGATAGAATGTAGGCTGGCTGCATTTATAATGATCTGTTCGTCTGTACTTTCGTAATTGTATACTTCTTTTGAAGAGTTCGGTACAAACACATAGATACAGACTTTGTTATCAGGCTGATAGCGGTCTGAAGCAAACCAGCCAATATTGTTGAATTCATCAATGGCATACATATAGTCATTGGCGGGAGAGTTAAATGGCATTCCTATATTATCGGGACGAAGATAATTGCCATTTTCCGAATCATAGCGAGTTACAAAAATATCGTACCCCCCCAAAGAGCCTTCTCCATCCGATGCATAATATAAAGTAATGCCATCTGACATTAAGAAGGGATAGTTTACATTTCCCTGTTCATTAAGGGACATGAGGGGTTCGGGCTCGCTCCAGCCGTCCAACAGACGGATACGGGAGTAGAGTTGCATTTTGCCGTCTGTGCTTTTGTTCCCGTAAAGTACTTTATTGCCCATTTCGGTTTGATAGACAGTCCCAGATATGGTAGGATCGTGATAGAGTGCTCCCGATTCTCTACTGATTTTATATGCTTTCAGAAAATCATTTTTATCGACTACAAAACTATCTATTACAGTAATGTTTTCCACTCCTTTTATCATACGGGCTGCTTGCTTTATTTGTTCCAGCTCTGCTTCAGCCATTTCGGTAGGGCGTTTTTTCTTTTCCAACCATTCTATGTGTTGTTCGTAGTTATCTACGGCATCGTCAAACCGATAGATATCATAATATAGTTTCCCTAAATAGCGGTATGCGTCAATGACTTTGCGGGCGGCGCTTTTTTCAAGGTAGGGCTGTGCTTCTTTTTTTTCTCCTGTTTCATAACAACATGCGCCATACCAATAATTATAATTGGCATTAGAAGGGGCTTGCTTTACCAGCTTTTGGAAAGCTGGTTTGGCTTGTTCAAATTCTCCGTTCAGGAAAAGTTGTTTGGCTTGTGCCAAGCTTTGTGCCGCAGTGTTGCCTGCGCAGCATAAAGTAAATAAACCAATGATATATTTTTTGTACATAGTTAGTTTATAATCCGTATTATTTAGATTCAAAAATACAAAGATTAATTGGAATTCTCATGCTTTAATAATTCTATTTTGTTAAATCTTCCATAAATCATTCTTTTCATGTACTTTTGTGCCCTATTTTTAAAGAAGATGTATGGCACAATTTACGGAAGACGAGAAAATAATGCGAAGGTTGGAGCAACGCTTTAACAAGGGGGTGGTAAAGTATCGCTTGATTGAGGATGGTGATAAAATTTTGATAGCTCTTTCTGGTGGAAAGGATTCTTTGGCTCTATTGGAGTTATTGGCAAGGCGTTCACGTATTTTGAAACCGAAATTTGCAGTGATAGCTGTGCATGTAGGCATGACAAATATTCCTTATCAATCTGATTTGGAATATCTGAAAGGCTACTCAGAGGATTTAGGGGTGCCGTTTGTGCATTATGAAACTTTTTTTGATCTGAGTACCGATACTCGGAAGTCTCCCTGTTTCCTTTGTTCTTGGAATCGGAGAAAAGCTTTGTTCACGGTGGCAAAGGAGCAGGGGTGCAATAAGATTGCTTTAGGACATCATATGGATGATATCTTGGAAACTTTGTTGATGAATATTACTTTTCAGGGAGCGTTCAGTACGATGCCTCCTAAATTAGTGATGCGTAAATTTGAGATGACAATTATTCGTCCTATGTGCTTGGTACATGAAGCGGATTTAATTGAAATGGCACGTATCCTCGGTTTTCGTAAACAGATCAAAAATTGTCCTTATGAAAGTTTGTCGAATCGTTCAAATATGAAAGATGTTTTATATTCTCTAGAAAAAATGAATCCTGAAGCACGGTATAGTTTGTGGAGAAGCATGACAAATATTCAGGAAGAACTGTTACCTGGGATTGAATAACAATGATTTATAGTTTTATATCACTGTTTATCTGTATCTTGTTTTTTTATAATAGTCTGTTATAAGAGGTTATTTCGGGTTATTTATTTATATTTGTGTGCAACTTATGTGCAACTTAAATATAAATATTATGGCAGTATTATCAATTTACTTGGATACGAGGAAGAAAAACTCGTCTGATGTATATCCTGTTAAGTTCAGAATATATCATAATAAGGCTTTTTTTATATCGTCAGGAATGTATTCAAATGTTAATACATGGGATAATGGTGAGTATGGGAAAAAAGAACCCAACTATAAAGTGAAGAATATGGCACTCCGTAGCAAATATAATCTCCTAGAATCAGAATTGCTGTTGCTGGGGGGTAAACTGAAAGGTATGTCCGACAAGCAGCTTAAAGAACACCTTTCTAATATTATTTCATTAAAGCCTGTTACTTCATGTGACTTTTTACGTTATTATGACGAATATATCTCGTTGAAGGATAAGAAGAGCACTAAGGATAATTATATAAATACACGGAAACTGATAGTTGAATTTGATGACGCTCCTACCTTTGAGACAATAGACCGAAAGTGGCTGACATCCTTTAACCAGTTCTTGGTGGATAAAGGATATATGACTAATTATATAGGCACACATTTAAAAAACATCAGGGCTGTCTTTAATTATGCTATTGATGAAGAAGTGACAACTCTTTATCCATTCAGGAAGTTTAAAATCAAGAGGGAACAAACGAGGAAGCGGAGTTTGACGATTGATGAATTGAAATTGTTGAAAAATTATCCATGTGAAGAATATTTGGAGTTTTACCGTGATATCTTTATGCTTATATTTTACTTAATAGGCATCAACCTTGAGGATTTGCTTTTTCTCACTAAAGATAATCTGATGAATGGGCGTATTGAATATTACAGGCACAAAACAGGAAAATTGTTTTCTATAAAAGTGGAGCCAGAGGCACAATCTATACTGGATAAATATAAAGGTGATAGATACTTGCTTAATATTATGGATAACCGTAGTAATTATACTAGTTTTACTACTAGCATTGACAGAGCATTGAAACAAATAGGTGAGGTCTCTATTTTGAAAAGGGGGAAAAAGATCAGAAATCCTCTTTTCCCAAAATTGTCCACATATTGGGCAAGGCATTCATGGGCTACATTGGCAGCGGAACTTGATATACCTAAAGAAACTATATCTGCCGGTTTAGGACATGAGATTGGTTCTGATGTTACTAGTATCTATATCAAATTCGATCAGAAGAAGGTGGATGATGCCAATAGGAGAGTGATTGACTATCTGTTTGGAAAAGAAAAAGCCGGGGAATGATGTCCGGCTTATATCGTTGGTTTAGAACCGCCACTTATTTTGGTTATAGCGTCATGCTCTGTGTTTTTTCTTTGTTTCTCATCCTCGTCTTTGAGATACTTGTTCCTTATATCTTTGATGTCGTTTGTCATTCCCCATACTTTGAAGAAGAGAATAATTTGTAATACTCCGAATATTAAGAGTATGATGGTTAGAAAGTCAATCATAATCTTAGATATTTAGTTTGTTCTTTAATTTATAATCACAACTCAATCTTTAATATTTTCAATATTTTTCCTTATTAAATCTTGTGATGGAGAATAAAAGAAATACCAATTTTTACTTTTCTTATCTTGCATAGATACAATGTAAAATTGTTTTTCGTGTTGCTGGTACCAATAGATATTATCTCCTGTGTTTGTCATAAATCTATATCTTTCGTTCATACTATTATATGCTTTAAGAAAGTTAGATGATGTATCTGAATGTGTATCAATATATGACACAACAAGGACAAGATGGTTATCTTTAAAAAGATAGTGATGGAATATGTCATTTTCCTTACATATAAGTAAATTATTATCTTCTTTAATAATGTTTTTACATTTATTTTTAATGTCTAAGTAGTTGCTGTTAAAGTACAATATTGGAGTTCCACAGAAATTGCTCATTGGGATAATTGTGATAGCGCATTCAGATTTTTTTTCTCCATATGATACTATTAATTTTGTGGTTCCTACCTTACGTCCTTCTATTTCAATTTCACCATTATTGGTGCTTGCATAAGCATAAAAAATATCTTCTACTTTTATATCACACCTATCAAGCTCGACACCTTTTACTTCAATATTTTCAGTAGACTTATACGGAATAGTTATTTCTTTTTTATTTAATGAGATTTCAACATCTTGCCCAATAATCTCATTAGGAATGTAATCAGGATTAAGCCATTTATTATTTAAAAAAAGTTGAAGCTTTTTTTCAAGTAATGGTTTAAACTCTTTTTCATCATTATATTCTTCAAATAATACTTCTCCTTTTATACTTTCTTTAAATTCTAATAATTTTGTGGCTTGTTGTAAATCATTCGTAGAAGATATGTTTAATTTCTTTCGAAAAAAATCATAACTTCTTTGCCTGCATTTAAATGTTCATTTATTTCTTCAACACTTCCGCTTATGTTTGTGTCAGTTGGTGAACCTAACTTAGAACCAAATATGCAAATGAGTAAATCACTCTTATTAACAATTTGTTCATTAATTAGTTTTTGCGGATGTTTCCCCGAACTTGGATAGCAACTTATAGACCAATGCAGGGGAAGTAAAACTTTGTGATGTGATTCTGTATTTATATAGTTCCATTCATGAACTACTTCTTTCGCTATTTGCACTTCTTCCTTTATATCGGATGGTGCACCTATCATTATTTTATATACTCTTGCAACGAACATGCCGCTTACTTATTTAATATCTCAATATTGTTATCACCAAACACAAGTTTTAATACTTGGTCTTTCTTGTCTTTTTTGAGTTTAATCTGAAGGATAGCTTCAACTGGCTCTTCTCCTATAATTTCTTTTTTTTCAAACTTATCTGGATAAGTGATGACATCAACTACTGAAAGGTTGAATACACTTGCAATTTTCGCAAGCATACTATATGCCAATGCAATCTTACCACTCTCAATTCTCCCGTAAGAGGCTTCGTTAATATCTAACGCCTCTGCCATACTCCGTTTAGTAATCCCTTGTAAATTACGTATTTGGATAATGTTTTTGATAACTTCATTCTCTTTCATATATAATTTAAATATAGATATTTTTAATCACTTAATAATCAATGTGTTATAGCTTATTTTGCAAACAACTTGCGTTTTTGTATAGTTTTACTTGCATAATACGCAAGTTGTTGCTATATTTGCATCATCAATCAATCACGATACAAAGATGCAAAACGGATTGATGCAAATAAATAGTATAAACATATTAAAATACACGATTATGAGAACAAGAGAATTTTTACACGAAGTAATGAGCCTTGCTTGGCAGTTCGTTAAGCGTAATGGCTACACCATGAGCGAAGCAATGAAGGTCGCTTGGGCTAATTTGAAGTTGAAAGGTGAGATGAAAAAGAAGATAGTGAAGTTCTACTTCAAAAAAAGTGGACGGTTCCGTTCGTGAGGCATACGGTACACTAAATGAAAAGCTGATGCCTGCCATCACTGGTACTGACAATAGAAAGAAGAATGATACCGTCCAGACTTACTATGATACTGAACGCCAAGAATTCAGATGCTTCAAAAAAGCTAATCTGATGTCAATCGCATAAAAGATATGGATATGAATGCTTACACGATTAACCAGCAGTTGGATAGCCTTTATAAAGATTTAGAGGCTGCCCATAACAATGATGAAGAGGCTGTCTGCCTGATGTTCAATGCTGATAGCAAAAAAGAAGCTATCCAGTTGATAACGGATGAGATAGACAGTTTGGAAGATGCCTTAAAAGGTTTTGAAACTTGTGAAGATGATGGCATGGACTACGATGCTCTATGCCGGGTACAAGGTATCAGCCGATACGCATAATACACGATTATGCAACGCACGACAGCCCTACAGACGGATTGAACGGCAACCGATAGCGAGAATCGGGTAGGGTACTATTGATTAGTTCTTTGAAATTCTGTAAAAGCAATTACGGTGTAATTCATAAGCCGTTTTTGCCAACCAAAGATAACAAACGCACATAAGCAAGTTGGAGCTTGTGAGCTGTGCAATGTTTAACAATTAATAGAAAACACCGCAAAGAATCGTCTTTGAGCAGTGGGCATACGGGTTAGGCGTCCGTACTGTTTTCGACAATATAGCCTGTACTGAACTGAAATAAGGTTCTGCTATTCGATTAGGGTACAGGTACTTATTTAAATTTATACGATTATGAAAACAATCCAATTCATTTTATCCATATTGGTTAGTATATGCGCTGCCGGTATGCTTTACGGGGCTATCACTACTTACAGTCCTATGAAAATATTCTCTGTCACTATAATGGGTGTTATATGTGCCGGATGTGCTTTTCTAATAAGAATCTCTTATAAAGAGTTGAAATAAATGACAAATTGTAATACCGCTAAAAGGTAGACCTCAAATCCGGCACAAGGCGCATGGGTATGAGTGCACAATAACCTTGTAAACCAACCGGGCGGTAATTTATGAAGTAGCATTGTTGGAATGCGTGTAAGCAATTAATTGTTGGTATTAACTCATATTCTGATTTCTATATTCATCTGGCTTACAAGAAGTAGGTTCGACTCCTACCTTTTTAACGATGTTTTAAACTTATACGATTATGACAGTGGAAGAATTAAGAGGCATGACGCATGAAGATTTAGTAAGGCGTGTGCAAGAACTGGAAGAGGCTAACGAAAAATTAGCTGAAGAGAAAAAAACATGGTATAAATCTTGGAGTGATTTGCAACAGAAGTTTGATCATTTCAAGAATGCGGTTAAAAGCATTGTTCTGATAATAGATTAGATATTCGTGTTTTATTTTGATGTTTGTACTGGGTGTGCCGTCCGTGAGGATAGTGCACCTTTTTTAATCGGATGGTTAGCTTATCGGTTAGAGCTTCGTGCTGTGCAACCAATTGGCACGATTGAGAGGGGTTCGATTCCCTTACCATCCACGAATCATTAATTAAATTTTATTCTTATGGCAAAAGAACTGAAAGAAAGAACAGAAATCAAGAAAAAGCTGAAAAAGAAGAATGACAGAATCAGCTTTGACTTTAGCGACAAGCTTGCCGGACAGCTTCGCAGGTGTACCGCTGATCTTAACAGGTTGGCAAGGATTGACCGGATAATAGACAAGGAGCAAACGTTGTATTCGGTGGACACTAACAGGGAAGCCGGATATATTGAGGTTATCCGCAATTATTAATCAGCCGACTTACACGATTATGAGGAGAGTTTTTAATGAACTTACACCTGAATGCGAGATTACGGCACGAATGTATGCACAAGGGTATGAGAAGAAGGAGATAGCCGATTTGAAATGCAGGGCTGTGAGCACAATAAACAACCAGTTGCAGAAGGCTTTCGAGATTCTTCATGTAAGAAATGGAAGAGAACTGGCGACCATGCTATATGAGCGTTTGGCTGGCATGAAATTCACTATGGATTTCCCACCAATAGCCCGTTCTGTTATCGCCTGTTGTTTATTATGTGTGTTTTCAATTACGTTTTATCAGGATTTCCATTCGGATATGCGTAGGGCAAAACGGATTAGAGAAGAGAAAATAGAATTTCTGAAAGATATGATATGAAAAGAGGAAAGGTTGAATCCGTACAGAAACTTTGGCTTAATAAGGATGAAGCGATGGCTTATTTGGGGTGTAGCGTTGATTACCTTGATAAACTTAGGAATAACGCCCAGGTTTCATTTGCCAAAGATGGAAAAATGATTTGGTACAATTTGGAGTCGATCAATAGATTTTTGAATAGAATGAAAGTAATATAAACCCTTTAAATTTTACGATTATGAGTCTTATTAAAAAATCAAATGAATTAGTAATTCCTACCACTGTAAAGATGATGATTTACGGTCAGGCTGGTATGGGAAAATCAACAGTGGCGTTGAGCGCACCGAAACCGTTATTATTGGATTTCGATAATGGCGTTAAGCGTATGAATATGGCGCATTTGGAAAACATAGATACTGTACAGGTCACTTCATGGAGTGATGTTCAACAGGTCTTGCAGGAGGATTTGTCTGCTTATCAGACCATTGTAGTTGATACAATCGGTAAGATGATGGATTTCATCATTACTTATAAATGTGGCAGCCGCCAACCGTCTATCAGGGATTGGAGCGGTATCAATGCGGAGTTTTCATGGATGACACGAACACTCTCGGGGCTTAACAAGCACATCATTTTCGTTGCCCATCGCGACACAAGAAAAGAAGGTGATGATACGGTGTTTATCCCTGCCTTGCGTGAAAAATCCTACAACTCTATCGTTACTGAACTGGATTTGCTCGGTTATCTTGAAATGAAAAGCGAAAGAGGCGTCCAAAGACGTACCATCACTTTTGACCCAACTTCAAGAAATGATGGTAAGAATACTTGCAATCTTCCTTCAGTGATGGAAGTTCCTACCATCCTTGACAAGAATGGTAATCCAACCGCAAAGAACGACTTTATCACCGCCAAGATAATCAATTCGTATTTGGGTATGCTTGCTGCCAAGAAAGAGGCACAGGAAAAGTATGATAAAGTTATTGAAGAGATAAAAGAACAGATCGAACTTATTACGGATGCGGAATCTGCCAATAATTTTATCGCGCAAATAGATAATTTTGAGCACGTTGGTTCTTCAAAGCAAATGGCGGCAAAGTTGGTAGCTAACAAAGCGAAGTCTTTGAATCTGAAACTTAATTCAGAAAAGAAATATGAACCAGCAGCCTAAATATCGTATTTACGCAACGCTTCTCGATGCCTTTGGGGGATATCTGAATAGTGATGTGATTTGGGATAAGTATTGGGGGTGGTCAGAAAATCCACCCCATACTCCCGAAGAATTTCACGAACAACAGTTTCAAGAACTGATAGACCGGATTAACCGCAAGCCATTCGACAGCGAAGCGGCAGACCGTGGCACGGTTTTCAATGAAATCATTGACTGTATGATTGAAAATCGGAAATCCGAAACTGTGCAAGTTGAAAAGGTATATAAGGTAATACGCGAAGGAGCTTGTGACGAAACAGGTAAACCTTTGTATTACGATGAGGTTCAAACCAACGAGGTTATAGGTTTGAAAGCTACCTATAATAATCGCGTTTTTACTTTCCCAATTTCACTTTGCCGAGAGTTTGCCAATTACTACAAAGGCGCATTAACCCAACAAAGAGTAGAAGCGATTCTTCCAACCGCATACGGCAATGTTTTGGTTTATGGGGTAATTGACGAGCTGATGCCGGCCAGCGTCCACGACATCAAAACAACCGGAAGCTATACCGTAGGGAAGTTCAAAGACCACCATCAACACCTTGTTTATCCTTATGCTTTGATGCAGAACGGTTCGGATGTACGGACATTTGAGTATAACATTGTAGAGTTCAACAAAGGCGGTTATGTGGTAGATACCTATACAGAGATGTACGTTTTCAACCCAGAGCGTGATATTCCTATTCTCACTAATCATTGTGAAGAGTTTATCCGGTTCTTGGAAGAAAACAGAGAAATTATAACCGATAAAAAGATATTTGGAGGAGAAAACTAATGGCAAATCAAATAACCGGACGGATAATTCAAATCGAACAGACCGTCCAAATTACGTCCAAAAACGGTGGAGCTACATTTACCAAACGGGAGTTCATTTTAGATGCTACCACTTACGACCCTTATACGGGAGAGCGTAGCGAGTATGAGAACATTATTCCCTTAGAGTTTTCGGGTGACAAGTGTACAGAACTTGACCGCTTTAATCAGGGTGATGTTGTTACTGTATCATTTGTCTTACAAGGGCGTTCTTGGACGAATCAAGACGAAGAATTCAAACGTATGGTATCCATTCGATGCTATAAAATAGAAGCGCGTGGCGGTGTATCTCAATCCCAACAGACAACATCGATACAACAGCCAGCGCCACAACCGACTTATCAGCAACAGCCGCAGAACTTTCCGCCTCCGGTTGATGCTAATGGCAATGTAAAGGATGATTTGCCTTTTTAGCGTATGCTGTTCGACTTGAAGAATGAATATCAAATACCCAAGTTCAAGGAGTATGTAAACAAGCTGTTTAGTGAACGTGCGGTGGTGGAAGTGAAAAAGAAACTACCTAACCGCACGCTTGCCCAAAACAGCTACTTGCATCTTCTTTTAGGGTATTTCGGTAGTGAGTACGGTTGCAGTCTCGACGAAGCAAAAATTGATTTTTATAAGAGGACTTGCAACCGTGATTTGTTTGAACGTAAGACGGTCAACAAGAAAGGCAATGAAGTAACCTATCTGAGAAGCTCTGCCGAACTGACAACGGGGGAAATGACCCTGAGTATTGACCGTTTCCGTAATTGGAGCGCATCGGTGGCTGGTATCTATCTGCCGGCTGCAAATGAACATCAAATGCTGATATACGCCCAGCAGGAAATACAAAGAAATCAAGAATTTATTTAGTTATGATAGAAACAAGAAAAAACAGAAATCAGGTATGTGACATCTGATCCGAAAAAGATGCTCAACAATGTACCTTGCAAAACGTGTCCTCAAAACATGGGAGGAATCTTTTCATTGATGAAGATACAGGTGAACAGAACCATCGAACGGAATGAAATTCTTTTTGACCGTGGCACGCTGATAGACCAAGACACTTTGGCGAAAATTCGTTTCAGTATGGAAGCTGACGGCATTAAGGAAGTGGAAGTCAGCAACCAGAACCGCTTGGCATTCGAGAAACGAGAACAGTGTTTTATATCCGTACATCGCTCAAGCGCAAATAGGTGACAAGAAACATAAGTTCCTGCTGTATGCCACCGGATTGGAGAATACTTGTAGTATCTTGAAAGATTACATCGAACTAAACTATATGTTCGGATTCACCTTGACAATGGTCAAGGAGTTCGATTCTTGCGTGATTCTTACTGACAACTTGAAAGAACGTAAGGTTGACGATGCTTCGCTTGCCTATCTCAAAAATGAAATCACTATGGCAGAATACGTTGACAAAATGGACGATGAGACGGAAGATAGTGACGAAGAATCTAAACCGAATGAAAAGAAATTCTACCAGATTGAGACGAAAATCACATTCACGGATGGGGAGAATGAAGACGAGAGAGTTCAGACTTTTGTCGTGAACACCTTCAACGTTGACAGAGCGATGATGCTTATTACTCACTACCTCAAAAATAAAGAGGAAGAATGTGAGAAACAAGCCAAAGAAAAGGGGCATGAGTTCAAAAAGAGAGAAATCCATACAGCTATTGAATCCGCCAAACCTATACCGGTCGGGCGGTTTATTCCGAAAGAATTTTCAATGGCTTATATGGAATAACTTTGTTAACCTGCCTGCTCGGTCTGTGAAGATAGGACGGGCGAATATGGGGCGTTTGGCTGGTGTGACTATTGTGATGCGCAGCAATGTAGAGGAGGGCAGTTCGATTCTGCCACGCCCCTCATAAATGTGAGCCACACATAAATGGCAAGGGTTAGTGAATAATGGTTGTGCCCCGGAGAATACGCTTCGGGGCTTTAATTGGTAAACAAATAAAATCATACATTATGGAAATGGAAATAAAAATAGCAGTACCCGAAACCGGAAACATATTCGATGCAGAGTTCTCATTGTCAATTGTAGGCATGAAAGTTAAAAACCGGGAAGCACTAAAAATGCTTCCCGATAAAATAAAGCAATCCTTAATTGATTGTGTTGAACTCGAAAGAAATACTTGCTTGGAGGATAAAATCAAACAAGTACTTTAATCAACGTATGTGTCAAGGTAGTGAATGAAAAAGTCTATTTTGGAGATTACTTTATCGAAATCTTTTGCACAAAATCAATGCGCCCTCCAACGGCAGCGGATTTAAATCTAAGATTGCTTAGACTTTCGAGTTCCTTGTTTAAAGGAAGTCCGGGATTAAAAGCAAATACAAGATGAACAAACTCCCTAATAGCATCATATATTCCCGGATACGAATTGAAAGGGTCTTCTATATTAAAGATTTCTCCTTTTTTCTGTATCTCCAATACGTCATTTTTTTATTGCTTCCGCCTTTTCTTTATAAAATGATTTATCTCTCATATACTTTAAAGTTTAAAATTAGACAAAGCAAAGATAACAATAAAAGGGCATATCATATTTCCCAAGATGAGTTTAAAATTAGACACTTTATCCTCTCTATCAGATATGCCCTTATATTATAAATAATAGTATGCCATACTACATAAAAAGAACCAAGGCTAAGAAAAAAGACAAGCCTTTACCTCTGTTTGATAAAGCAGGGATAACAGTAAAGAAGAAGCCGGATTTGAAAGCTAAGCTCGACAAAGAGTTTTCCCTTTTTATCCGGCTTCGTGATGCAATGCCAAACGGGTATTTTAGATGTATCTCGTGCGGACAGATAAAGCCGTTTACACAAGCAGACTGCGGGCACTATTTCAGCCGCACACACCTGGCGACACGTTTCGATGAAAATAACTGCCATGCTGAGTGCCGTCACTGCAACAGGTTCAAAGCCGACCATTTGGAAGGCTATCGGGTGAATCTAATTGCTAAAATCGGTCAACAGAAGTTTGATTTGCTGAAAGTCAAAGTTGCCAGCACTTCCAAAATGACTGATTTTGAGTACGAACAGCTAATCAAGTATTACAAAGCACTTAATAAGAAGTTACGAAAGGAGAAAGGGTTATGAATGATTTGGAAGCAGGAACATTTGTTATGATGGTCAAGAATGATGATGGTTCATTCTCTCCGGTTGGATTAAGTAAGGAACAGGCTTATATAATCCGGATATTTCTTTCCAAACTTAGTGAGGATTTCCCTTTTATCATTAAATCAGAAGATAGATATGTACAAACTACGTGATTACCAACAGAAAGCCTCTGATGCTGCCGTTTCTTTCTTCAATAACAAGGCGAAGAAAACAAATGCCATTATGGTGTTACCTACGGGCAGCGGAAAGTCGCTTATTATAGCGGATATAGCCGCAAGGCTTGACGGACATACCTTGGTGTTCCAGCCAAGCAAAGAGATATTGGAGCAAAATTTTAAGAAGCTCTGTTCATACGGTATTCTTGATTGCAGTATCTATTCGGCTTCCTTTAATTCAAAGGAGATAAGCCGGATAACATTTGCCACCATCGGCAGTGTGAAGAATCATCCCGAACTGTTTACCCACTTCAAGAACATCATTGTGGATGAATGTCATCTTGTAAACCCCAAAGAGGGAATGTACAAGGATTTTTTTGATGCAGTGAAGTGTAAGGTTCTTGGACTGACAGCAACGCCATACCGTTTAAGCTCCAGCCGTGATTTCGGCTCCATGCTGAAATTTATCACTCGGACAAAACCTCATGTCTTTTCAGAGGTCATTTATCATGTACAGGTATCAACCTTATTAGATATGGGCTACTTGGCGAAGTTGGATTACTATTCAATGAATCCTTCAGGGTGGAATGAACTTAACTTGAAAGTAAATACTACTGGTGCCGACTATACGGATAGGTCAGTTCAAAAAGAATATGAACGGATAGACTTCTACGGTTATCTCGTTCATATCGTCCAAAGGCTGATGAATCCCAAAGCCGGAGGAAAACGGAAGGGTATTTTGGTCTTTACCCGTTTTTTGAAAGAAGCGGAACGGTTAACGATGTCAATACCCGGTTGCGCTATCGTTTCAGGTGATACTCCTAAGAAAGAACGTGAACATATTCTTGAGGCGTTCAAAGCTGGTGAAATTCCGGTAGTAGCTAATGTGGGTGTACTTACGACTGGCTTTGACTATCCGGAACTTGATACGGTCGTTATGGCACGTCCTACAATGTCACTTGCCATGTGGTATCAGATAGTCGGTCGTGCCATCCGCCCGCATCCTTCTAAAGAATGTGGATGGATTGTGGATTTATGCGGTAACATCAAACGTTTCGGAGAGGTGTCGGATTTACGATTGTTTGATAGCGGTAATGGTAAGTGGGCTGTATTTTCTAACGGAAGGCAATTAACTAACGTGAGATTTTAAGATATGAGTTTTAAACCTAAATAATATGGCTGGCAGACCTACAAAACAGGGAATAGATTACTTTCCTTTGGATGTAGGTTTCTTTTCGGACGTGAAGGTCAGGAAAATCGCAAGGGCTTGTGGCCCACAATCGACTTCCATACTTATTTGCCTGCTGTGTAATATCTACAAGGATGAAGGGTATTACATTTTGTGGGACGAAGATTTGCCTTTTGTTATTGCTGACACTGTTGGGGTTTCCGAGGGCGCAGTAAAAGAAGTATTGACTAAGGCCGTACAGGTTGGATTCTTTGACGCGGAAATGTTCTCCGTGCATAGAGTGCTGACATCGGCCGGAATACAAAGGCGATTTTTACTTGCCACATATCAAAGAAAAGAAACTGAAATTATCCCTGAATATATGATTAATTGCACAAATAATCCGATTAATCATGCAAATAATTCAATTAATACTGTTGATAATAGACAAAGTAAAGTAAAAGTAAAAAGAAAGAAAACTAAAGAAACCTCTACTAGCGTAGAGGCAAAGAAAGTCGAGCAAGCGAAGAAACTTGCCGCGGCTAAAGCCGCTACACTCAAACGAAGAGATGCTTTCTATCAGTCTTTAGTTCCGTATGTCGAAAGATACGGGAAAGAGATGATACGTGCTTTCTTCGACTATTGGTCTGAACTGAATAAGTCAGAAACTAAAATGAAATTTGAAACTAATCAAACATGGGAGGTTGCTAAACGACTTGCCACGTGGGCTAACAGGGAAAAATTTAATGGAAAATCAAGTAATTCAATACAATCCACAGGAACTTATACCACCGGAAGAGTTGCCCAAGACAAGGCAGCAAGCCGTCAATCTCTTGAAGACCTCGCCGATGCTATATTGGGACAGCATTAGGCCGAGAACAGTTCTTGATGTATTCAATGCTCCACAGGTTTCGATAACAGATATATCAAAAGAATTTGGAGAAATAAAATTGCAAGCCTTGATGGTGAAATGGATGAATAGCTTTCTTCGGTTTTATTCAGTGAATGGGGCGATGGACGCAATACAGGTTGCTGATACTATAAATCTAATCATTGAAACTTATCCACACTACACACAAGATGATTTTAAATTATTTTTCAATATGGC
>ENA-OQBV01000541-OQBV01000541.1-human-gut-metagenome-genome-assembly--contig:-NODE-541-length-21261-cov-4.188890_pt1 | contig 21261 bp, 24 predicted proteins | sample MGYA00242750_ERZ504559 | MGnify/ENA primary metagenome ERZ504559 (study PRJEB26092, sample SAMD00036230) | human gut metagenome | host: Homo sapiens | study: EMG produced TPA metagenomics assembly of... | reverse complement strand
GTTGTTACATTGTAAAGCATATGGCATTCCGGCTTCTCTACAGTTCCGAAATAAGGAACAACCTTCTCCGGCTCCATAACGACCTCGCCCAGAAGTACGACACTTGGGCAGACGATCTCGGCGATCATACGCATCATACGAACAATCGTATGCACCTGCTTCAGGTTACGGCAAGGAGTTCCCAGTTCCTTCCAGATATACGGAACCGCATCGATACGGATCACGTCCATTCCCTGGTTTGCAAGGAAGAGGAAGTTGTACATCATCTCATTGAAAACACGGGGATTGCCGTAGTTCAGATCCCACTGGTACGGATAAAAGGTAGTCATGACATAGTGACCGATATCCGGAAGCCAGGTAAAGTTCCCCGGAGCAGTGGTCGGGAATACCTGTGGTACGGTCTTTTCGTACTCGTCCGGGATCTCACGGTTGTTGTAGAAGAAGTAGCGGCTCATATATTCGCCGTCACCCTGGCGTGCTTTTTTGGCCCACTCATGATCCTCGGAAGTGTGGTTCATAACAAAATCCATACACAGGTTCATTCCGTTTTTGTGGCATTTATCTGCAAGGGCAGCCAGGTCCTTCATGGAACCAAGGTCCGGGCGGACTTTGCGGAAGTCGGCTACTGCGTAACCACCGTCGGAACGGCCCTTCGGAGTGTCCAGAAACGGCATCAGATGCAGGCAGTTCACGTTGCATTCCTTAAGATATGGAAGCTTGGCAGAAACTCCCTTGATGTTGCCGGCAAAATTGTCAATATAGAGCATCATGCCAAGCATATCCTTCTGGCGGAACCAGTCCGGATTTTTTTCTCTTTCCAGGTCACGGTTTTTGAGCGCGCGGCGGCGTGCTGTAAAATACTGGTACATCTGGTCGCAGAGCTCTGCAAACATATCGTCATTGTGATAAAGCTCTGTGTACAGCCAGCGAAGCTCGTCGTGATGATGGTTTAAACGTTCCTGAAAAATTTCCTGATCTTTTTTCATGATTTCCTCCCTGAATAGATATTTATAGATGTCGGGAAACCTGTCAAATATTTCCCGGCGGTAATGGTTATCTGACATTTTTCCACAGAATTATAGCATGAAGTTTCCGGTACATGAATATACGGGTTGTTATGGAATATGGAAAAATGTTGTAAGTATTTTCAGTCTCCGGTTGTCTGTCGTCGTATCAGAACCGGAGTGATCTTTTTGTGGATCGGTTTTTGAAGCGGTGCCGGTTTTCTTTTCTTCATTTCGTTCATCTGTTCCACAAGCAGTTCCATGGTAGTCTGTGCGATCACATTAATCTGCTGTCCAATAGTAGTGATCGGAATGATGGACTCCGCAGCAATGGGTGAATTATCGAATCCGATGATCTGATATTCATCCGGCAGACAGTTGTATTTCTGGAAGATCAGATTGAGAAATATATTTGCGTAAGTATCATTGGATAAAAATATGCCTTTTTTCTGACCGGAATATTTACTGTCAATATCCTGAAAGATCACACGCATCTGTTCAAAAAGCTCCTGATAGGAATCACCGGAAACATTAAGGTTCAGTTCATAAGGAACATGATATTCCCGGCATGTTTCCTCAAAGGCACGGATACGGTCGTAAGCCGGAATATTCTCAGGTACATGGACATTGATGTGGATCAGTACATCACACTGATTACGTATCAGCAGAGAAGTAGCCTGCATGCTGCCCATGTAATTGTCTGTTGTAACGCTGCATATATGTTCTGCTTCACGTTCAATGGCGATCACAGGAATATTATAGGAAGCCAGTTTTTCAGAGGAAAGAGTATGGCTGAGAACAATAAGTCCTTCAATCTTATAAGCCATCAGCTCGTCCAGATACTGCATTTCTTTCTCCGGGCCGCCATCACTGACAAAAACCAGAAATTTGTAATGATAATCGGAGTAACTTCGAAGAAGTTGTGTCAGCATTTCGGAATAATAATGAAGATAAAGGTTCGGGACAATGATCCCTACAAATTCGCTTTTTCCATTGGCAAGGACCCTGGCAAGCTTGTTTTTTCTGTAGCCGAGCTCATCAAGGGCTTTTGCGATCTTTTCCTGATTTTCCAGGGTTAGAGAATCCGGATGATTGAAATATCTGGAGATCGTAGTCTTGGAAAAACCAGTGTATTCTGCAATATCGGCAAATGTTACCTGTTTTTTAGCCATAAAAAAATAGTCTCCTTTTAACAGCAGAAAGTTATGATACGGAATGCAGATGTGATCATATAAGAGAAATCTGCAGACCGTACAAGATAATTGGATTGATGTAATTAAGTATAACAATACAGACGTTAAATAGCAATAAAAAAATAACCAGTTAAGTTACCGGTAACTTTTCTTGAATAAATTAACAAAAAAGGTTGACAGAAGCTATGTCATATAGTAGTATCAAATTATAAAGTAACCGGTTACTTTACCGGTTACTAAACAAGAACGAGAGAACAAAAACGGGAGGAAAAGAGAATGAAAAAAGGTTCTGCGAAAGCTGTTCCGGCAGGAAAAAGAACTGCTGCAGAAAAGCTTCAGTATGTGAAAAAGAACTGGCAGCTGTATGTGTTTTTTCTGCTGCCTGCACTTCTTCTGACGATCATCTTCAAATACGTGCCCATGGGTGGCGTACTGATCGCTTTTGAGGACTACAATGTCATTGATGGTGTATTTGGAAGCAAATGGGTAGGACTGGAATACTTCCGGAGATTTCTGGCATCACCGGATTTTATGAATTATCTTGTGAACACTTTGAAACTGAGTATTTACGGACTGCTGTGGGGATTTCCGATTCCGATCATCCTGGCACTTCTTCTGAATCAGATCCGGAGAGCCGGGATCAGGAAAAAAATTCAGCTTCTGATCTATGCGCCGAATTTTATTTCCGTTATCGTACTCTGCGGTATGGTTCGTATGTTTCTTTCACCGGTAGGTCCGCTGAATAAACTGATCGGTTCCGATGCCAACTGGATGACTATGCCGGCAGCATTTCGTACCATTTACATAGCCAGCGGAATCTGGCAGACAGCCGGATGGGCATCCATTATGTATACTGCAGCACTTGCCAATGCAAGTAAGGATCTGGAAGAGGCAGCAGTGGTGGATGGTGCAAATATCCTGCAGCAGATCTGGTATGTACAGCTTCCGGCTATTAAAAACATCATTGTGATCCAGTTTATCCTTCAGGCCGGAAATATTATGAGCATTGGTTTTGAAAAAGCATATGCACTGCAGACAGATATGAACCTTCCTGCATCTGAGATTCTTTCTACTTATGTATACAGAATCGGTCTTCTGAATGGAGACTATGGATATTCTACAGCAGTGGGGCTGTTTAATTCAGTGATCAATGTAATTCTTTTGATCTTTGTAAACTGGGTAGTCAAGAAACTGAATGACGGAGAGGGATTATAGGAGGTGCTGTTATGGCAAAAGCAAAGAAAAAGAAATATTCGGCATCTGACAAAGCCATTTTAGGAATCGGATACGTACTTCTGGGTGCATTTGTACTTTCCATTCTGGTTCCGCTTTTATATGTTGTGATCGCATCCTTTATGGATCCGAATGTGCTGAACAGCCAGGGGATCAGCTTTGATGTGCGGAAGTGGACGATCGATGCGTACCGCAGAGTTCTTGAAAATAATATGATCTGGAGAGGCTTTGCAAACTCATTTTTTTATTCCCTGGTGTTTACCATTATTTCAGTTCTGGTAACTCTGCTGGCAGCATATCCAATGTCCAAGAAAGAATTTGTGGGAAGAAATTTCTTCAATGTTATTTTTCTCATTACCATGTTTTTCGGTGGAGGAATGATCCCGACTTTTATCCTGATCAATCAGCTGCATCTGGTAAATACAATCTGGGCAATCCTGCTTCCGGGTGCGTTTAATGTCTGGAACATGATCCTTGCCAGAACCTATTATCAGTCTATCCCCAAGGAACTCAGAGAGGCATCTGCCATTGACGGTGCCACGGAAATCGAGCATTTTTTCAAGATTATGATGCCGGTATGCAAACCGATCATCGCAGTGCTTGCGCTGTGGTCCTTTGTAGGAATGTGGAACAGTTATTTTGACGCTATGATTTATTTGAATGATGCGAAACTGCAGCCATTGCAGCTGGTACTTCGTTCCATCCTTGTACAGAATACACCGCAGCCAGGAATGATCGCAGATATCCAGAGTACTGCACAGATGGCAAAGGTAGCGGAACTTCTGAAATATGCTACGATCATTGTATCAAGTTTACCGCTTCTGATCATGTATCCATTCTTCCAGAAATATTTTGACCAGGGCATTATGGTTGGTTCTGTAAAAGGCTGATGACAGGAGGTTGATAATGATGAAAAAAAGAATGAAGGCATTATTGGCAATCGGGCTTTCTGCAATTATAATGGTATGCAGTGCCGGATGTGGAAACGGAAAAGAACACATGAAAGCAGAAACAGATCCGGATACCCCGGTGGAAGATGTGTCCTTTCCTCTGAAAGAAAAAGCAGAGCTGTCTTTTATTACCAGTGCACCTGCAACATCTACACAGGAACCTAATGAAAGAACGATCTTTGAAAGACTGGAAAAGCAGACCAATGTCCACATTGACTGGACCTGTTTTGTATCGGATCAGTTTGATGACAAAAAAAATCTGGCGCTGGCACAGTTCGGAAATCTTCCGGATGGACTTTTTAACGCAGGGATGAGTGATTATGATCTTCTTCGTTATGCCAAACAGGGAATCATTATTCCGGTAGAAAATCTCATTGATAAATACATGCCGAATCTTAAGGCTGTATTTGAAAAATACCCGGAATACAGAACAATGTGTACAGCACCGGACGGACATATTTATTCTTTCCCATGGATCGAGCAGCTTGGTGCGGGGAAAGAAGCCATTCAGGCAATTGGAGATATTCCCTACATTAATAAAAAATGGCTGGATTATCTGAAGCTGGACGTTCCGACTACAACTGAGGAACTGGAACAGGTTCTGGTCGCTTTCCGCGACAATGCAGATAAACTGGAAAAGAAATTCAACATTGAGGGTGGTGTGATCCCGATGTCCTTTATCATCAATAATGGTGATCAGGATCCTGCAATTCTCATCAACGGATTCGGAGAAGGATATGGTGACACCGGTGATCATTTTGCAGTGAAAGATGATGGAACCGTTATTTATACAACTGTACAGGAAGGCTATAAAGAAGGTATTCAGTGGCTCCATCAGTTGGTAGAAGAAAAGCTGGTGGATCCGGAGGCTTTTACCCAGGAATGGTCAACTTATGTTGCAAAAGGTAAGAACCACAGATATGGTCTGTGTTTCACCTGGGATATTGCAAATATTGATAACAATGAAGATTATGTAATGCTCCCGGCGCTGGCCGGTCCGGATGGTCTTGTAAATATCACAAGACAGAATAACAGTGAAACTAGTGGCTTTGACAGAGGACGCTGCGTTCTGACTACAAGCTGTCGAAATACGGCACTGGCAGCAGCATGGATCGATCAGATGTATGCACCGATCCAGTCTCCGCAGAATAACTGGGGTACTTACGGGGAAAAAGATTCATTTAATATCTTTGAGATGTCCGAGAATGCAGAAGGTGGTCAGATGCTGAAACATATGGATCTGGGAGATGCATCTCCGGTAGAGGTTCGTGAAGCACAGTCTGTAAACGGACCGTTGGCAATACTTAACGAGTATTACGATGTATATGTAACAGAGCCGGCAGATGCAAAATGGCGTCTCGACAATATGCACGAAACATATCTTAAGGATATGAACAGTAAATATGTGTATCCGAATGTATTTATGAGTATTGATGATACCAATAAGGTATCTCAGTACGACACAGATATCAAGAAGTATGCGGAACAGAAAAAAGCAGACTGGATCCTGAATGGCGGCATCGATAAAGAATGGGATTCCTATCTGAAAAAGATGGAGCAGTATGGACTGTCTGATTATCTGGCAATCAAACAGAAATATTTTGACCAGTATCAGAAGTCTCTTAGTGAGACAGAGAAATAAAAACAGAAAAAGATACCGGTCAGAAACATAAAAAAGAAAGAGAGAGCAGAGTATGAGTGAAAAAACTTGAAAAAGCACGTCTTTATGAAATAGAGGAAGCAAAAAAATATCCCGCAGGAAGAGAAACCGGCCTTTCATGTATCTGCACCGGTTGGCTGGATCAATGATCCCAATGGATTTTCTGTTTTTTAAAAGGAAAAGGTACATCTTTTTTTACCAGTATCATCCTTACAGCCGTGACTGGGGCCCTATGCACTGGGGCCACAGTGTGACGGAGGATATGATCAGATGGGAGCAGCTTCCTGCAGCGCTTGCACCGGATCAGGAATATGATCGAGAGGGATGCTTTTCCGGAAGTGCTATTGAAGCGGATGGAAAACATGCTTTGATCTACACAGGAGTTACAACAGTAAAGCTGCCTGATGGAAAAGAAGAAGTCCGGCAGAATCAGTGCCTTGCCTGGGGTGACGGAAAAGATTATGTAAAGGCAGAGAAAAATCCGATAGTCACCGGGGATATGCTTCCGGAGAAATGCAGCAGAGTTGATTTCCGTGATCCGAAGGTATGGGAAGATAACGGAACATACCATATGCTCGTAGGATGCCGCAGCGAAGAAATTCCTGGACAGGTAGTTCTGTTTTCCAGTAAAGATCTGAAAGAATGGAAATTTGAAACAATTCTTGCGGAGAACTCCACAGGAGAAATCGGTGTTATGTGGGAATGCCCCGATTTCTTTCCGCTTGGGGATAAACATGTGCTGATCTGTTCTCCGCAGCATATGCGGGCAAAAGGGTATGAGTTTCATAATGGACATAATTCCCTATATTTTACGGGAGATTATGACAGCGAAAAACATACATTTGAAAAAGACGCACCGGTAAGTCTGGACTACGGACTTGATTTTTATGCGCCGCAGACAACCCTTCTTCCAGATGGAAGAAGAGTGATGATTGCCTGGATGAAATCCTGGGATAGCTGTGTGATCAAGGAAAAGCAGAGATGGCAGGGAATGATGACTCTTCCGAGAGAGCTGGAATATCGTGACGGAAAGATCTGGCAGAAGCCGGTCCGAGAAATTGAGAATTATCGGAAAAACCGTTGCTGTTATGAGAATGTAAAAGTGGGTGAGAGCTTAAGCCTTGAAGGCGTCCGTGGCCGAATGATCGATCTGACTGTGGAACTGCAGAACGCAGATGGCATCATGGATGGAAGCAGGAACTCCGGAAATCCAAATCAGGAAGCATTGGATGTGTACAATGAGTTCCGGATTGAGCTTGCACGCAATGAAGAATATACAACGGTCTTTACCTATGATCGAAAAAGACAGATACTGGAAATCGACAGAACCTGGAGCGGGGTGCAGCGTGATGTTATATGTACAAGAAAGTTCCAGATCACAGATGACAGACAAAATCTGAAGCTGCGTTTTATCCTGGATCGAAGCTCCATAGAGCTTTTTATCAATGATGGAAGCAAAACTGCGACTACCGTGATCCCAACACCAGTGGAAGCAGATGAGATCCTGTTTCACAGTGACGGAAATGCTGTGATCCAGGTTGAGAAATATGATATTGTGTTGTAGAAGCCTCTCAAATATTGACAATTTCTCTATTTTTGTATAACATAGGGGAAGTTGCTTACGCCGGATCAGGAGTTATTCGTATCTCCTGATCCGGCATATATTTACAGGAGAGGAACACAGGAATGTTTTATCAGTTAAAAATCACAAGAAAAGGAACGAAGCCGCCGGTATGGAGACGTTGTACTGTTGCGGCTGACGTTACATTTGCAAATATGGCAGCCATGCTTGAAAAACTGGTTCAGTATCCGGCAGGCAGCCTATATGAGATTGAATTTTTTCAGAAAAAAGTACAGATCCGTGAGAACGGTGACGGAGAAGCGAAGAATAATTTTACATTATTAAATGCAGGCGAGACAGAGACTGTAGAGCTTATGGATTCCGAGAAATGGTTTACCTTCCGTCAGTATGGTGCGGATAAGGAAGCTCCGGAATACAGAGTTGATATTGAGAAGAAAGACGAGGGAACAGCAGAAGCTCCTTCTATTGTAAAAGAAGTAAAGGGTGAGGATGATCCGTACTGGACAGAGGCACCAGAGCTGGGATGCACTGCAGCAGTTGAAACTGAGGCGGAAACGGCCAAAGCATCTGAAGACATTGCTGCAACAGTAGCGGCAGTAGAGGCAGCAGCCAGAGCTGCAAAAGCAGATGAGGCAGCCACAGGCAGCAGAAGAAATCCTACAGTAAAAGATTTCCTCATGTCCTATCGTAAAGAAGACCTTCTCAGCATTGCAGGTGAGCTTGGACTTCACTGCAAGGGAATGGATCTGGAAGAGATCGCCGCAAAGGTTGCCGCAGAGGTTCTTAAACCGGAGGTTATGAAAGCAAGCTTCCTCGTAGCAGACGATCAGGAGGTACTGGCTTTTGAGGCGGCTATTCAGAGAAAATGCTTCCATGTTGCAGAGGATGAGTGGAATACATTAGAATGGCTGAACGATATGGGCTACCTTGTTTCCTACAGTGATGATTACGCAGAAGTTCCGGCAGAGGTTGTAGCTGTTTACGATCAGATCAATACACCGGAGTTCCAGACACTTCGCAGCCAGGTAAACTGGCTGAAGGATTGCCTTATTATGGTAAGCTATCTGTATGTATCTGCACCGGCAAAGACCGTATATGAGATGTTTAAGCAGAGAAAAGGTTTTGACATCGGATATGACAGCTTCATCGAGCTGTATCATACCATTCCGGAGAAGGCCTGTATCTGTGAGCTTGCGGAGGATCAGCTGATCCTGAAATCCGCACTGGTCAATAACATCTACAAGGATATCGAGAGACGTCAGGGCGGACGGAAATTCTATATTCCGTCTGTAGATGAGATCCTGGATTATTCCGAAAACGGGTATCCGACAAAATCTGCTTCTTACCAGAGACTGGGCAGATTCCTGCTGGATGAGATGAAGGTTTCCGATGCAGTGAAGGATCAGGTACTGTTCTTTATTTACAAAGAATGCTCCATGGATGGCAGAATGTCAGCGATCATGGAAAACCTGAACCAGAAGGGAATCCAGTTTAACGATGAGCAGCTTGAGAAATTTACAAAGCTGATCATGGAGGCAAACAATAACACAAGAATGCTGGAATTCCGCGGTTACACACCGAATGAGATCTCAGGAGCAGTATGGCCGTTTGCCACAGGCAAGCCGCATACTGCAATGCCGAACAGCTTTGTGCCGACAGCAATGCCGATGCAGCCGGCATCTGCAAGAAAAATCTATCCCAACGATCCGTGTCCGTGCGGAAGCGGTAAGAAATATAAGAAGTGCTGCGGAAGAAGATAATTCTGCAGAAAATTTACCGTGGTTCCGGAGCTGAAAGTTCCCATAGATCGTTGCGGAGCGACTGCGCTCATGAGTGAGCAGCGAACGCGGATGATCTGGTCCGATTTATCGTTTGATGCAGTATCTCCGGAAATACCATACAAATTAATATAAGACAGTTCGTTTGTACCATCCTGTCTATAAATAAAACCAGGGCTGAGAAGATGTGAGAATCAGGGCAGACTCGTGGCGGGTCTGCCCTTTTTTTACTTTAACTGTATCAAGGCCGGGAATCCCGGCTTTTTTTATTTATGGAAATATCCGGGTGGTGTGACAGATCCAGAAGGAGGAAAAATTTATGTATCAGTTAAAAACAGAAGCAGATTTCGATTCGGCACACTTTTTGTCCGGTTACACCGGCAAATGTTCCAATATCCATGGCCATCGCTGGCATGTGGAGATTGAGATCGAAAGCCGGAAGCTGGAGAAAAACGGCCAGGAGCGAGGGATGCTGGTAGATTTCGGAGATTTGAAAAAGGATCTTCGGGAGCTGGCAGATTCCATGGATCACACGCTGATCTATGAAGAAAATACATTACGTCCGAAAACGCTGGAAGCACTGGATGAGGAAGGCTTTCATCTGGTGAAGGTTCCCTTTCGCCCTACAGCAGAGAATTTTTCAGAGTATTTTTTCAGGAAAATGGAAGAAAAGGGCTATCCTGTAAAAAGAGCTGTTGTTTACGAAACACCAAATAACTGTGCAGCTTACCGGGAAACGGAAGAAGAAACGGAGGCGGTATGGTATCAGTTGTTTGACGGAAATAAGCAGGTGTTGTTCCGACCTGAGTCCAGAATGGCACCATTGTACCAAATGGCATTGATCCATAGGCTAACCACTGAATACCAGTTGTTTCTGATGGTTTGTTAGGACGCATTTGCAAGAGAGCTGTTTGACTAGTACGGTTAATACCGATTGGACGGAATTGGCGTTGACTCACTGCATCTCCTTGAGGTCCATAAGGATCATAAGGCGTATCTTGGTAATGAAGACTCAAAACGTATTTAACATCTTCAACTGTAATTTTGCGGTATGGTTTTTGGCACCATGGAATAAAGAATGATTTTGGATCATAGTCTTTTTCTGGGTTCAAAAAATTTCTGCATAGCCCAAGCGCGTGGTGTATTATAATGACGATCCTTATCTCGTTGGCTACCAAAAGCATAACGTGGATTAAAGTGTTCATTAGAATAAGTCAAATCTAGGTGATGTTTATTAATGAAGTTTCGAATGTCTGGTGAGGCAAGATAGTCGTCTGGATTTTCAAACTCATAGTGATCGATACCAAGTTGGTTTGGGTTAGTTACATAGGCATCGTCTGGAACACGTCTTGCAATCCAATGGTGACCACCAATTGTTTCAAACCACCAAATTTCTTCAGTGTCTGAAAAAGCAATACCATTTGACTCATAAGTTCCGTAAGTTTCAAGGAGTTGTCCCAAACGAAGGACACCTTCACGCGCCGTCTTGATATATGGCAAGACCAAAGTCAACATATCCTCTTCTCCAAAACCATCTTTAACAAGAGGATCTGCACCGAGAACACGCGCATTAGTCGTGATTGTTTCTGTTGCACTCATGGCAACATTAGCTGAGTTAATACCAGCTTCACCCCAAATACCGTCTTTCCCAAGCGCATCTGGGACAGAGGTATAACGTAGAGGATTATCTGGCAAATCAATTGAAAAATTGCTAAGCACAGACTGGTAATGACGCGGTTGGTCTTCTGGGGTCACGACGAGAAATTCTTTGGGCGTAAAAACGCCTGATTGAGAATCCTCAGTACGTGCAATCATGGTAGAGCCGTCATATGAGGCTTTCTTACCTACTAAAATCGTTGTACAAGCCATAAAAGCTTCCTTTCTACTTACAAATCGTCCGCAATCTTATTGATTTTTCTGAGACGATGGTTAACACCACTCTTGGTCAGAGGAGGTTCTATACTATCTGCAATCTGCTGGATAGAGTAATCTGGGTTGGCAATACGAAGTTGGGCAATTTGGCGCAGCTCCACCGGTAAAATCTCCAAGCCAACCGTATCCATAATCTTGATAATATTATTAATTGTTTTCATGCTAGCACTAATCGTTCTAGCAATATTAGCTGTTTCCGCATTATTGGCACGATTCAGATCATTTCTGGTTTCTCGCATAATTTTGACCTCTTCGAAGACATCCTTAGAATTCATTGCACCAATAACAAGGAGAAAATCCATAATGTCCTCAGCTTTTTGAAGATAGGTCACAAAACCATTTTTATGACTCAAAACCTTGGCATCGAGCATAAATTTTTTCATGAGAGAAGCTAAATCCTCTGCATGGTCTTGGTAAACGGAAAAAATTTCTAATTGATAACGTCCCTTTTCAGGATCACGTACTGTTCCAGTCGCCAAAAAAGCGCCTCGTAAATAGGATCTTCCAGCTTCGTCATCTTCCATTACTGATGTTTCAATACCTGTTTCAAAGCCAAAGAAAGAATCTGCCAATTGTAAATCGGACAAAATATCATTGACATGGTCAGCGACAAAAACCGTGTAAACACGATTTTCTGAGATTAGTCTTGTTGTGATGTCTCAATTCAGGGATTACTCTGATAACGACTTTCCATTAATTGGTAGATATGTCGCGCAATCTTTGCATTTTCTGTTGAGATGGAAAGAGTCAAGCCTTGATTAGTCAATCCAACCGAACCAGACATCTTAATCAATGCTGACAACTCAGCCTTGTCTTTGCTTGAAGCAGCAATTATCTCTTCTTTAACCTTAATTGTGAAACTCATGACTTGTTCCTCACTAGATGCATGAGCTCATCCACTACCAAGTCACCATGGTGGAAGGCACCACCATTTTCAAGTCGCAAAAAATTAGAAGACACAACTGTTTTAGCTTCACGACGTAAGCCCTCAAAATCATGCTCAACCTGAACAAGGTATTCATCAAATTTATTACTAGCCATGTATTCCTTAGGCACTTTCTTGATGTTAACTAAGACATTGTCAATCACATCAGAGCCAAGATGACGATTAAGAACAGCCACATGGTCGGCATCTGAGAATTGCTCCGTTTCTCCGTACTGAGTCATAATATTACAAATGTACGTGACATCAGCCTTGGTCTCGATAAGAGCCTGACGAATCTCTGGTATAACTAGGTTGGGCAAAATCGATGTATAAAGAGATCCAGGACCTAAAACAATCATATCACTATTCATAATAGCATCAACAACCTTACGACTGGCCTTAGGCTCTTCATCATTATAGGTATTGGTCACATAAACGCGTTCAATCATGCCATCGTACTGGGCAATACTACTCTCACCTGCTACTTCATGGCCATCTTGAAAAACGGCATGAAGCGTCAAGGCTGTCTCACTAGCAGGATAAATTTTTCCTGTAACGTGGAAAAACTTCGTCAGAAGCTGCATGGCATTATAGGTAGAGCCCTGCATCTCTGAAATCCCAGCGATGATTAGGTTTCCGAGTGGATGACCAGCCAAAGCACCATCGGTTTTATCAAAACGATATTGGAAAACTCTTTCATAAAGTTTAGGCATATCACTCATAGCTACCAAAACATTACGCAAATCCCCTGGAGGTGTCAGTTGCATGATATCACGCAAATCTCCCGAAGAACCGCCATCATCAGCTACAGTTACCACAGCAGTGATATCAACATCCTTATGACGCAAACTACGAAGAATGACTGGGATACCAGTTCCCCCACCTATTACTGTAATTCTTGGTTTTTTCATGAACGATTCACTGTCTCCTTACGTCGATCCTTATCACGATGTGTTTCATTGACTGTCCAATCATTTTTTAGGTCTTGGGCCAGACGATGTGCAAAGGCTACACTACGGTGTTGACCACCTGTACAGCCAACAGCAATGGTAAGAACAGACTTACCTTCTTTTTTGTAGCCAGGCAAGATTGGTTTAATAAGCTGTGTCAAATGATTGTAAAACTCTTCTGATTCCTTATGGTTCATGACATAATCAAAAACCTCTTTATCCAAACCTGTGAGGTTACGAAGTGCAGGATCATAATAAGGATTTGGCAAGAAACGAACATCAAAAACCAAATCTGCATCCAATGGCAATCCATATTTAAAACCAAAACTCACAACTTCAATACGGAAAGAAGATTGGTCTTGTTCAGATGAGAACTGTTCAGAAATAGCCTTACGCAGCTGGCGTGGAGTTAATTCTGTCGTATCAACCACGTTCTGACTCAAACTCTTAAGCGGTGACAAAAGCTCACGCTCTAGCTTGATGCCATCCAAAACACGGCCATCTGCCGCCAGTGGGTGACTACGACGTGTCTCTTTATAACGAGAAACCAATTCACCATCCGTGGCATCCAAGAATAGAATCTTGAAATTAAGTTCCTCATTGCTTTCCAATTTATCCAGAATATCGTTGATCTCATCGAAGAACAAGCGACTGCGCATATCAATGACAAGAGCAATCTTATCTGTCTCTTCACTATGTTTTACCAATTCGATAACCTTAGGTACCAAAGAAGGTGGCATATTATCAATGGTGAAGTATCCAATATCCTCAAAGGATTGAATGGCCACAGTCTTACCTGCACCACTCATCCCTGTTACAACAACTAAATTAATTTTTTTCGTTCCCATGAGACTCCCTTTCTAGTCTTTCTTCTTTCAAGGCACGAATATCGTCTGACATCTTCTCAACTTGTTGGCTAACCCCCATAATCATTTCTGTCTGCAATTTTTGAATTGTCAGAAGATCTGATTGGTCTTGTTGAACCAAGTGGTCAATTTTTTCATGCAGAAGTCGAATTTCTTCCTTAGACTGGGTATTGACGTGATAGTCGTTACGCGCTTGTAAACGGTCATAATCCGATGCTCGATTCTGACTCATCATGATCAATGGTGCCTGAACGGCCGCTAAAGTGGACAAGGCCAGATTCAACAGAATAAATGGATACTTATCAAAGGCAATCCCAAAAGGTTGAACAACATTAAGCCCCATCCAAATAGCCATAAAAGCAACGAATGACAAGATAAAAGTCCAAGATCCACCAAATCGGGCCACTTCATCCGCTACTTTTTGACCAAAAGTGATCCTACTATCCAATTGTTCTTGGATGTCTTGATCCTCGTACAATAAACTCTTGGTCACATCGTGAACGGTTTCCCGAAACATGTTCGTTTTTCTCATTAGCATTAGCAATAACTTCATCAAGAAAAAACTAACCTATAATCCAAAAAGACTGATTAATTACTAATAAAATCATGTCCTCTTAAACAGGGTAATCTTTTTTTCAAAAGTATTTGCAAACGACTATTTAGACGTTCGAAATAGGAGCCATCGGTTTCATCGAACCACTCTTTAGAGATATAATCCTGAACTCTCTTAACCTGCATATTTTCGCCTTCTTTCTAGGCTCTATTATACCATATTGAAAGCTTAAACGTTCAATAGATAAAGGAAAAGAGTCCAAGACTAACCTCAGACTCCTCCATTATTGGGACAATTAATTTAAACTCTTCTTATTGGTAATTTAAAGTCCAGTAGTAAGTACCGTCACCAGCGACAACACAAGCTACTGCTGCTTGAGTAGCATCTGGACTCATGAGAAGTTCACGAATACCACTACTCAACCATTTATTGGCTACAACTGAACCATCAGATTCACGACGGTAAACAATACCATCACTGTTGTAAGTGTGTGAAATATCTTTGGCATGTGGAAGGGTTGTGCTATTGTAAAGATCATCAGACCATGTAAGTGCTGGCAAACCAGCAGCTGTACGTTGAGCATTGATTTCATTAAAGGCAGCCTTAGCTGAGTCAACTTCAACATAATCAGAGTTTTCAGTTGGTTCTACATGATAAACAAATTTAACATAACCAAATTCAACATCACTATATTTTTTGTCGTCAACACCACTCTTGAGATTAGCTGTAATAACATAGTCACGTGCCCAAGCACTGCCCTTAGAAGCGTTGAAGTTGTCAACATCTTCAATTTCCCAAGTTACATTACAATCCCAGCCAGCATTATCTAAGAATTTTGGAGCAAAATTCTTAATAACATAATCTTTGAATTCATCCACATTTTGGAATGGAAGAGCTTCACCAGCTTTACCAGTACCAACTACATTTTCAGAATACAACTTAACACTTGATGCATTGTCATCGTACATGTATTCGTCGTTTCCTGCTGGTTTATGGAAGTCTGGGTCAAGCTCAGGGTCATCATTGGCAGTACCATTGTAGAGTTTCCACTTACCATCAACCCATTTGTAGTAACCATCGATACCACGCGCATTTTCTTCATCAGTCATAGCCACACGGTAGTAATAAGTACCGTTGTCATCTACAAATCGTGGATCTGAGTACATACGATAATCTGTTGGTGGCAATGTTGGTTTTGGCAACTTATCATAGTCAATGTTTGTTTCAGGCGCATATGGTGGTTTTTCAAGTTCAGGAGCTCAGAACTTGTTTCTGATGTTGAACCTGTCTCAGAAGTAGCAACTGAGTCTGAGGTGATTACTGAAGTTGAATTACCTGTTGAAGCAGCATCTGAAGTTGTGGCAGAGGTTGAATCTACAGTTGACGCTACTTCTGAACTTGCTGATGAAGTTGAGTCAACAGTTGATACTGCTTCTGAACTTGCAGACGAAGTTGAATCTACAGTTGAGGCTACTTCTGAACTTGCTGATGAAGTTGAATCTACAGTTGAAGCTACTTCTGAGCTTGCTGATGACGTTGAATCTACATGTTGAAGCTACTTCTGAACTTGCAGACGATGTTGAATCTACAGTTGAAGCTACTTCTGAACTTGCAGACGATGTTGAATCTACGGTTGATGGTGCTTCTGAAGTTGCTGATGACGTTGAATCTACGGTTGATGGCGCTTCTGAAGTTGCAGATGACGTTGAATCTACGGTTGATGGTGCTTCTGAAGTTGCTGATGACGTTGAATCTACAGTTGAAGTTGTTGGAGCTTCAGAATCTGTGCTTGAAGCCTTAACAAGTACCCACTTACCATTTGAATAATAGTAATAATCGCCATTATCTTTCAAATAATAGTGAGTACCATTTTCATAACGGTAGTGAGGGTCATTTCTCAAAACCTCATAACCTGTCGTTGGTGTATTGTTAGAACCACTATTGTTGTTATTATAGTCACCACCACGAACCCAACGACCGTTATAGTTAACATAGTAGCTACCATCACTCAAGATGTAGTACAAATAGCCATTGCTATAGCGATAAGTACCTGATTCATTGTAGTTGTTGTAACCAGGATTATAGTTGTTATAGCCATAATTATAGTTATAGTTATAGCCATAGTTATAATTTGGATAGTAATTATTGTAACCGTAGTTATAGCCATAATTGTAATTATAGCCTGGGTAATAGCCATTATATCCGTAGTTATAACCATAGTTTGGATAATAGTTGTTATACCATGGATTATAAGAATAGTTATTATAGTAACCTCGGCCATAATAACTATCGGCCTGTGCATGATTGTTGCCAACTACCGTTGGTGCTAAAATAGCTGCCCCTAGGACAGCACATGAAAATAATCGTAAACTCTTTCTCATTGTCTTTTCCCCTTTTAAAAAAAATATACCTTTTATAAGCAATCGCTTACATTTCCATTTACACTTTAATTGTAAGAAATAAAACTTTTATTGTCAAATTATTTTAATAATAGAAGTTTCTCAGTCTAAACTAATAGAAGACTAACAAAGACCTAACTTTCTTTGTGAAAAACGGTTAGGCGGACCTCTTTTAGGGCTTAAAGGCAAGTGTTTAAACAAAAAAAGCCCTCTATTTGTATAAGGACTTTTAGCGTAACATTAACGATTATCAATATTTTCTGGGTAAAGATCGTGATTAAAGAGACGTTGCTCAGCCATCTTCTCATACTTTGTTTCAGGACGACCATAATTATAATAAGGGTCAATCGAGATACCACCACGAGGTGTAAATTTACCCCAAACTTCCAAGTAACGAGGGTTCAAAAGCTCCACCAAATCTTTACCAATGGTATTAATACAGTTTTCATGGAAGTCTCCATGATTACGGTAACTAAAGAGATAAAGCTTTAGAGATTTAGACTCAACGCAGAGCTGGTCTGGAATATAAGAAATATAAATACTTGCAAAATCAGGTTGCCCAGTAATAGGACAAAGTGATGTAAATTCTGGACAGTTGAATTTGATAAAGTAATCATTATCAGTATGACGATTATCAAAAGACTCCAAGACTTGTGGAGAGTATTCAAAAATATAAGGTGTCTCCTTATTACCAAGGAGAGTGAGGTTTTTCATTTCTTCTTGTTGTGACATTTTTCTTCCTTTATTGTTAATTTTTCTAGACCTTTATATGGTCAATTTTTAATCTAAATTTCTAATGTTAATCATTAAAAAAGTAAAAATACTATCAATTTCTAAGCTTATAGAATGTGAAGATTAGACTCCGCGCTCATTATCATAGAGCAGAGTATGAAGCTGAGGGAGAACACGCACATTTCCCCACGAGTCGTCAGCGGCTACTGTCTCCCAAAGCTCTTTGAGGCGATCTAATTGATGTTGGACAATATTACCTTCTGCTTTCGGTTCAGGATTACCAGCCGAAAGAAACATGACATCTGGCTGATAACGTCCTGAATCATTTTAGCAAAGGCTAAATCATCATCGTCGAAAACAGGAACCTTAAAGGTAACTTTATCAGGATCAAGTTGTGAAACAATAAAGTCAAGGGTCTCCATATTGACTTCCATCTTGGAAGATGGTGGTTTAGGACTTAAGGTTACTTGGTCAATATCCTTGAGCCACTCTTGCCAGCGAGAACCCTGAGTTTCAACGGCCAAAGTCACTCCTCTAGCCTTGAGTTTTGAAACGAGTTCAGCCATATTTGCCGCTAAAAGAGCTGGGTTTCCTCCAGACAGAGTAACATAGTCGTAAGTTCCTAGCGCATCCAAAGCTTCAATAACTTCATCAGCTGTCATACGCGTTGGCTTCTCTGACCCGTCCCAAGTGAAGGCAGAATCACACCAATCACAATGGTAATCACATCCTGCTGTCCTTACAAACATGGTCTTTTGACCGATAGCTCGGCCTTCCCCTTGAAAGGTCGGTCCAAAAATTTCAAGCACTGGTAGTTTGAGTACACGTTCTCTAGTCATCCAACCACTCCCGTCTAAACTCTGCAAAGGCTGTTGGTGTTTCATAAAGACGCACATATTCCAAACGAAGTCCTCTCTCCTCAGGCAGATGTTGACTCGTCATCTGGAAAATCCAGAAAACCATATTTTCCGCAGTTGTGTTCATATAAGGCAAAGTCTCATTGAGATAACGGTGATCTAACTGTGGTTCCAAATAATCCTTATAAATGCTCTTTAGATCACCAAAATCAAAGGTCATGCCACGCTCATCCAAGTAACCACTAACTGCAATCTGAAGATGGTAGGTATGACCATGAAGTGATTTGCATTTGCCTTCATAATTAAAGAGATGGTGGGCAGCATCAAAAGTAAACTCTTTAGAAACCATTGTACGGTGAGGATTGTAAACCAAAGACTCACCTGTTTCTTTTTTGATTTCTTTCGGTGCAAAGAACATTAAGCTTCTCCTCTTTCTGCTAGATATTTTTCAAGGCCTTTTTGACGCAAGTGACAGGCTGGGCATTCTCCACAACCAGTTCCAATAATACCGTTATAGCAAGTTAGCGTTTTTTCACGAACATAGTCAAAAGCTCCAAGTTGGTCAGCCAAAGCCCAAGTCTCAGCCTTATCTAACCACATGAGAGGGGTTTGGATAACGAAATCATAGGCCATGGCTAGATTAAGTGTGACATTAAGCGATTTGACAAAAACATCACGACAGTCTGGATAACCAGAAAAGTCTGTCTCACAAACACCCGTAACAATATCAGTAATACCACGTTGCTTAGCTAGAACAGCTGCAAAAGAAAGGAAAAGATGATTACGCCCGTCCACAAAGGTATTAGGAACTTCACCTTCTTCTGCCTCAATCTCAATATCAGATGTTAAGGCATTTTCAGTGATTTGACCAAGCAAAGACATGTCCAAAACATGGTGTTTAAGCCCTTGTTCTTGCGCAATCTCTTTAGCTACTTCAATTTCTAAGCTATGACGTTGCCCGTAAGCAAAAGTAACTAATTCAACTGTTTCATAATGTTTTAGAGCCCAAAATAGGCAAGTAGTAGAATCTTGACCGCCACTAAAGACGACCAAAGCTGATTGACGTTTCATAGAACTCCTTCCAAAATGGGAAATGTTCAGAGCACGCAAAAAGCTCCCTTGAGGGGAGCTAAAAAAATACCAAGTAGAGGTTTTTTTTAGCGATGGCATGTCCCAAACATCGTAATATTCTACCTACAGTCTAGCATATTTTTTGAAAAATGGCAAAGGGCAAGAAAAAAGAGACCAAAGCAAGTACTTGGTCTCTAATGTGAATTAGCTCAATTCAGCAACGATGGCCTTGATTTGTCTGCTGTGTGAACACCAGCAACTTGTTTGACAACTTGGCCGTCTTTTTTGAAGAGAAGAGTTGGGATAGACATGATTCCAAAAGCACGAGCTGTGTTTGGATTTTCATCAACGTCCATTTTAACGATTTTCAAAACATCTTCTGAAAGTTCTTCAGACAATTTATCCAAGATTGGACCTTGCATACGACATGGACCACACCAAGTTGCCCAAAAGTCAATCAAGACAAGTCCTTGGCTGGTTTCTTGTTCAAAAGTTGCATCTGTGATTACGTGTGCCATATTTCCTCCTTTTCAGTAGTGACTACTGATTCTGCATTCTACTTTTATTTACACTAAATGATGCCATTTTAGAAATATTTGCTACGGGGACTCCTTAGGCATCTTCTCTCTTTTGCGCCAAAAGATGAGACTAGAAGCTGTAAGGCTGATCACACCGAAGAGACCCAGAGCATGATCTTTGCTCCCTGTTTGAGGAAGCGTATGGTCTGCTTGTTCTCCTCCTCCTGCCGGAGTCACTTCTTGTGGATACTCTGCCAATCCTGGTGAAACAAATTGAGGGCCATAGGATACAGCTAGTGTAAGATGAGATTGCTCTTGTCTTGCTGATGCTGTTTGCATCTGTTCATCTTTTTCAGGAAGAGTTTGGCTTGGTTGGACAAAGTATTCTGGGCTTGGCAGTGTGTACTCTTGCTTGTAGTGTACTTCTGGAGCAACTAGAGCAGCTCCTTCAACTTCTGGTAAATTCGCATAGTCTGTATCTGTTGCACTTGGCACATAGGCTGCCTTTTGAGCACGTGTCTTTTCGACAATTGGAATCGCCGCCTGGATAGAATCTGTCTTGAAGGTCACTTCATATGGATGCTCCACTGTTAAATCAGACGGGTCATAGGTGTTGAAAACAAGCGCTAACTTGTGACCTTTCTTAACTGTATAGAGATTTGGTTGGAGATAAACCGTGTAATCGTGGTATTCTCCCACCTTTGGCTCGATACTATTTCTTGAGCTGGCTGAATCGTAGCCGGACTCAGGGTTCGCAAGGTTGATCCAGCCTTTTGCAATCACCTTGTACTTGGTCTTGATGGTTTCGTATTCGGCAACAGATAGGTTGCTTAAATTGCTTCCCATCCAGAAAGCGTCTGCTGTTTTATCTTGCTTGACGCTACCATTTCCCACCACGTCAAAGTCCTCATCTGCCACATCTACCAAAAGGGCGTTGATTTGGAAATTCTTTCCTTGACCTTTGGCAAGAGCTGCTTTGAAATGAACGGGGATGTGGCCTTGATCGTAGTGTCCTCAGTAACATCAGAAACGAAGGTCAGATTGGCCTTAGAGGAGGC
>ENA-OQBV01000537-OQBV01000537.1-human-gut-metagenome-genome-assembly--contig:-NODE-537-length-21318-cov-3.282148_pt1 | contig 21318 bp, 26 predicted proteins | sample MGYA00242750_ERZ504559 | MGnify/ENA primary metagenome ERZ504559 (study PRJEB26092, sample SAMD00036230) | human gut metagenome | host: Homo sapiens | study: EMG produced TPA metagenomics assembly of... | reverse complement strand
TCAGACCGTCTGGTACGTGTGCTTTCCGGCCATGGAGATGGAGAGCTTGAAGCATCCGAGCCGGTGATCGTAGTTGCAGAGGATCTTGCACCAAGTGAGACTGTACAGATGGATAAGAGCAAGGTTCTTGCTTTTGTCACAAGAAAAGGTTCTTCTAACTCACATACTGCGATTCTTGCGAGAACCATGAATATTCCGGCGCTGATCAATATTGAATACGATGAGTCCATGGACGGTAAGATGGCAGTCGTAGACGGAAAGAGCGGAAATCTGATCGTTGAGCCGGATGCAGAGACCCTTAAAAATATGAGGATATGCGTGCCGATGAACTTGCACAGCGTGCAATGCTCAAAGAACTGAAAGGTAAAGAAACTGTTACCAAGAGCGGTCGTAAGCTCCACCTTTATGCCAACATCGGAAGTACAGGTGATGTTGCGAATGTACTTGCCAATGATGCGGAAGGCATCGGACTTTTCCGAAGTGAGTTCGTATACCTGGAAAAAGAAGACTATCCTACAGAGGAAGAGCAGTTCCAGGTTTACAAGACCGTAGCTCAGAATATGGCCGGCAAAAAAGTTATCATTCGTACTCTGGATATCGGAGCGGACAAGCAGATCGATTATTTCAATATGGCGCATGAGGAGAACCCTGCAATGGGATATCGTGCGATCCGTATCTGTCTGGACCGTCCGGAAGTATTTAAGACACAGCTGAGAGCACTTTTCCGCGCAAGCATGTTCGGAAATATTTCCATCATGTATCCGATGATCATCTCTGTAACAGAGGTGAAGCAGATCAAGGCCATTGTAGCAGAAGTAAAAGCAGAGCTTAAGGAACAGGGGATCCCGTTCCGTGATGACGTGGAGCAGGGTATCATGATCGAGACTCCGGCAGCTGTTATGATCAGTGATCTTCTTGCAAAAGAGGTTGATTTCTTCAGTATCGGAACCAATGATCTGACCCAGTATACACTGGCTATTGACCGTCAGAATGCAAAGCTTGACAACATTTATGATTCCCATCATGAGGCAGTTCTCCGTATGATCCAGATGGTTGTGGATAATGCACACAAAGAAGGTATCTGGGCCGGAATCTGTGGTGAGCTTGGTGCGGACACTACACTTACTGAGAGATTTGTAGAGATGGGACTGGATGAGTTGTCCGTATCTCCGACATTTGTTCTTCCGGTTCGAAAGATCGTAAGAGAAATGAAATAAAACACAGATCATAAATAGATAAGGATATTTTTGATAAATAGTGTGACAGCTGCTGTGCATAAATATTTGTATGGCAGCTGTTTTTTTAGTTACTGTTCACTGGTAATATTCCGCGAGGTGTTTTTTGTGAGCGAAGGTCACAGAAAATTTCCAATTGTGATATAGAAAAAAATATGATACACTAACATCATGGCTTTCTACAGCAGTTCAAAGAATTAGTCCATCAGGGGCTGATGCATTAATTCTTTGAACTGTGAGATAACAGACCAGGAGGAGAGAAAAGAATGGGCAAAATTGCCATTGTAACAGACAGCAACAGCGGTATCACACAGGCACAGGCAGAAGAGCTTGGCGTTTATGTGTACCGATGCCGTTTTATATTAATGAAAAAATGTATCTTGAAGGTGTAACTCTCACACAGGAAGAGTTTTATGAGAAGCTTAAGAAGGATGAACCGATCTCCACATCTCAGCCAAGTCCGGCTGATCTCTGTGATCTGTGGGACAAGCTTCTGAGAGATTATGAGGAAATCGTTCATATTCCGATGTCAAGCGGATTGAGTGCATCCTGTTCTACTGCAATGGGACTTGCTATTGATTATAATGGTCGTGTTCAGGTAGTGGATAATCAGCGGATTTCCGTAACACAGAGACAGTCTGTAATGGATGCTAAGATGCTTGCCGAGGCAGGAAAAAGTGCCGCAGAGATCAAGAAGATCCTTACAGATCAGAAACTCGATTCCAGTATTTATATCACACTTGACACCCTGAAATATCTGAAAAAAAGGTGGCAGGATCACACCGGCAGCAGCAGCCATCGGAACGGTTCTGAACCTGAAGCCTGTACTTCAGATCCAGGGAGAGAAGCTGGATGCCTACGCCAAGGTCCGTGGCAAGAAGCAGGCCAAACGTGCCATGCTGAAGGCAATGAAGAATGATTGGGAAACACGTTTTAAGGAATACGTATCTGACGGTGAGATGTGTCTTCAGGCTGCTTATACAGGAAATCTAGAAGAAGCAGAAGAATTTAAAAGAGAGATCCAGGAGGTATTTCCGGGAATGGAGATACATATGGATCCACTTTCTTTAAGTGTTGCCTGCCATATCGGTTATGGTGCCCTTGCAGTCGCATGTTCAAGAAAAGTGACGTTATAAGCATAAAATACAGAAACAAAGATATGAGGAGTTTGAAACATGAAGAAGATTATGGAACAGATGGCGGAAGAACTTTCCGCAGCATTTGAAAAAGCAGGTTATGATCCGTCTTACGGAAAAGTTACTGTTTCCAACAGACCGGACTTATGTGAGTATCAGTGTAATGGTGCTATGGCAGGAGCCAAAGCATATCACAAGGCACCGTTTATGATCGCTGATGATGTGGTAGCACAGCTGTCAGACAGTCGGATTTTTTCCAGAGCAGAAGTTGTAAAGCCTGGATTTATCAACCTGGATGTGAACCCGGAATTTGTTGCAGAATACATGAATAAGATGGCAGAGGACGAGAAGCTTTCTGTTGAGACTGCCAAGAATCCGAAGACGATCATTATCGACTATGGCGGACCAAACGTTGCCAAGCCGCTTCACGTAGGACATCTCCGTTCTGCGATCATCGGTGAGAGCATCAAGCGTATCGGACGTTTTGTAGGACATAAGGTGATCGGTGATGTACATCTTGGAGACTGGGGCCTTCAGATGGGACTGATCATCACCGAGCTGAAACACCGGAAACCGGAGCTGGTATATTTTGATGACAGCTTTACCGGTGAATATCCGGCAGAAGCACCGTTTACTATCAGCGAGCTGGAAGAGATCTATCCATGTGCCAGTGGGAAGTCCAAAGAGGATGAGGCTTACCGTAATGAGGCACTGGAGGCAACCCATCTTCTTCAGCAGGGTAAACCCGGATACATGGCTCTCTGGAACCACATCATGAATGTATCTGTAACAGACCTTAAGAGAAACTACGCGAATCTGAACGTAGACTTTGACCTCTGGAAAAAAGAATCCGATGCACAGCCATACATTCCGGATATGGTAGAGGATATGAAGAAGCGAGGATTTGCCTATGAGGACCAGGGTGCTCTTGTTGTAGATGTAAAAGAAGAGAGTGATACCAAGGAGATCCCTCCATGTATGCTTTTGAAATCAGACGGAGCTTCTCTCTATACGACCACAGACCTTGCTACTATCGTAGAGCGTATGAAACTCTTTCAGCCGGATGAGATTCTTTATGTTGTTGACAAGCGTCAGGAGCTGCATTTTATCCAGGTATTCCGCTGTGCAAGAAAAACCGGTCTTGTAAATCCGGAGACCAAGCTTTCCTTCCTTGGTTTCGGTACCATGAATGGAAAAGACGGTAAACCGTTTAAGACAAGAGAAGGCGGTGTTATGCGTCTGGAGAACCTGATCGCAGATATTGATGAGGAAATGTATCGTAAGATCGTGGAGAATCGCAGTGTAAAAGATAAAGATGCAAAGGATACTGCCAAGATCGTAGGACTTTCCGCGATCAAATACGGAGATCTTTCCAACCAGGCGACCAAGGATTACATCTTTGATGTTGACCGCTTTACATCCTTTGAGGGAAATACAGGTCCGTATATCCTTTATACTATCGTTCGTATTAAGTCGATCCTGAACCGTTATGTACAGGAGGGAGGAGATTTAAGTACAGGTAAGATCCTTCCGGCAGTCAATGCCAGTGAGAAGAACCTGATGCTTCAGCTTTCCGGCTTTGCAGCAATGGTTGAGAACGCTTTTGAAGAAAAAGCACCACATAAGATCTGTGCATATATCTATGAGGTATCCAATGCATTTAACAGCTTTTACCATGAGACCAAGATCTTAAGCGAAGAGGATCAGGCACAGAAGGAATCCTTCCTTCAGCTGCTCCAGCTTACAAGAAGAGTGCTTGAGACAAGCATCGATCTTCTTGGATTCTCTGCACCGGATCGTATGTAAGGTATAGCTTTGCAGATACAAACACTATGAATAATGACAGACCGCCGGATAAAGAGACATTTTTGTCTGCTATATTCGGCGGACTTTTTTATATAGAAAGTTCTTTGCAAAAAGAACAGGACGTGCTATAATAGGACTTATCCTAAACGAGGGCAGATCACGAATTTCTGCCTGACTATAAGTTATCTGATTTTTTTCAAACCGGAATTCACCGGATTATCCCAAATCAATAAGAAACGTAATTATAAATATTGTCTGACAGAAATGAGAGGAAGGTGATCTGTCTGATCGGAAATGTTCTGAAAGAACGTTATTGCATTGTAGAACAAATTGGACATGGCGGAGGTGGAAGCCTTTATCTGGCAAAAGATATGGAGCTTGGTATCTGCCGTGCAGTGAAAGAGATACCGATCGCAAAGAAAAAAGAAGCCAGACTCATGCAGCATCTGGAATATCCTGCAATACCGAAGATTATCGATTATGTGGAAACAGGGGAGTACTGTTATCTGATCATGGAATATATCAAGGGTCAGTCGCTGGGAGAACTTCTCCGTTCAGGAAAACGGTTTTCTTTACGGGAAATCCTTGCTCTGGGAAAGGAGATTGCCAGAGTATTGGAATATCTTCACAGTCGGAAACCACCGGTCTGTTACGGGGACCTGAAACCGGATAATCTTATGTTTTCTGAAACCGGGCATCTGTATCTGATAGATCTTGGAAGTGCCATGTTCGATCATGGAAAAAGAAAACAGATCTGTGAAGGAACGAAAGGCTATGCGGCGCCGGAGCAGTATCAGGGCTACTTAAGACCGGGAAGTGATATTTATGCTCTGGGGAAGACCCTGGAAAAGCTTTGCGGAAAAAAGAAATGGCAGTGGATTTTATATCCGGATTTTTTCTTGCTTCTGTTCCGATGTACCAGAAAACAGGAAAAATACAGATATTCGGATATGTCAGTGGTTCAGAAGAAAATCCAAAAGCTGGAAAACAGATATCGGATGATCACTTGGAGAAAACGATTTCTGGAAGCGGCAGCTGTAGGGATTCTGATAGGAACACTGATCTTGATAGCAGGATTGCTGAAAACGGAAGAATTTTCTGTGGCGATCTCAGAAGTAACAGATTTGTATTACGAAGCCAGACAGTATCCGGAAGACTCAAAAGATCGGGAAAAGTGCTGTATGGCAGCGGAAAAGAGACTCCAGAGGTTAAGTAGAAATTATGGGGGAAAAGAACAGCAGCGTCGTATTGAGCTATTGTTGGCATGGAATGCGGAGCTTTTGTGTGAACCGGAAAAAGCGGCTTTATATTATGAAAATCTTCTTCTGTATGATGCAGAATATCCTGTGGCCTACGGGGAATATGGGATGTTTCTTATTCGGACCGGTCAGAAAGAGGCCAGCAGAAAGCTGTGGGAAGATTATAAAGAGAAAGAAAAAGCGGAATTACTGGATGACAGTGAAAGCAGAAATCTGCAGCTTTGGGAGGAGATCAATGAGAAAAAGAAGAGAAAGTGATCAGAAAAAACCAAAAGAAATGAAAATTCCTAGTAGGAAAGCCTGCTTTATTATTTTGTTTCTGCTGGTCTTATGCAGCTGGATGATCCCTTCCATTGCTGTCTATGGATTTGATGTGTCAGGAATGGATAGTTTTGATACCGGCGGATTTGATATGAATGTGGGAGAAGGAACCGGACAGCTGCCGGAAGACTGGGAAGAAAGCTATGCAGGAGAAGGAAGTGATGATAGTAATTGGAACAGAGAAGAAGGAAATACTGAGGAGTATTCCGCTGCCTGGGCAGAATCAGAGAATGATCAGGAGGAGTCTGCACAATGGAATTTAGATTTTCAGACAGATGAGGTACGTTCTCAGGAAGAAAGCTTTATGGAAAATGGAAAATACTGCGGCAGAAGTAGAAATAGCTGATACACCTGCGGAAAAACTGACGGAAACGCCGATACCAACAAAACTGCCAATACTGACTGAACAACCGATCCCTATACAGACAGTGACAGCAAGTCCATCTGTAACGTTGACTCAAAAACCAGTTCGAAAGTCAGTGACAGATGCATCAAAGAGGGAGAAGAAGCAAAATCCGGCATTATCTTACTATCGGACAGAACCAACAGGAACGTCGGATAGGAAAAAAGAAAAAGAGCAAAAACCGGTGATCCGAATGAAAACAGACGGTAACAGGATCCGGATAGAGATCAGTCCGGATATTCCGTTCCAGATCCTTTCATTTCGGATCAATGGAAAAGAATGTGATTTTTACTGGCAAGGAAAAAAGCTTCTGGCGGAATTACCGAAAAAAAGCAGAAATCCCTGGAAAGCAGAACTCATGGGTTTTGTGAAATCCGGGAAGCTGTACTATGAAACCATGGACTTACCAGAAAAACAGTGATACAATAGGCATACTTACTGATTATTTTATACAACAGGAGGAATTTATGTATAAGGCAATCTTTTTTGATCTGGACGGAACACTGACAGAATCCGGAGAGGGGATTACGAAATCTGTACAGTATGCACTGGAGAAGCTTGGAGTTTCGGCACCGGAGCTGGAGCCATTGAAGGTTTTTGTGGGTCCGCCGCTTCTGGAACAGTTTATGAAGTATGCGGGATTTGATAAAGAGACAGCACAGAAGGGAATTGAATATTACAGAGAGCGGTATTCAGAAAAAGGAATGTATGAGAACACCGTTTATCCCGGTGTGGAAAACACTCTGGCAGAACTGAAACGTCGTGGTTACAGACTGGCTGTGGCGTCTGCGAAACCGACCTTTTACGTAACACAGATCATGGACCATTTTAATTTGAGCCGGTATTTTGAGGTGATCGCCGGGACGGACCTCAATGGACCGAAAGTAACCAAATCTCAGGTGATCGAGGAAGCTCTGGAAAGAATGAGCCTTTCTGACCACCGTGACCAGGTGATCATGGTGGGTGACAGAGAACATGACATTTTCGGAGCCAGACGATGCGGGATCCAGTGTGTGGCTGTATCTTACGGATATGGAAGCAGAGAAGAACTGGAAAAGGCACAGCCTCTTCAGATCGTAGCTTCCGCAGATGAACTTCTGAATTTTTTCGTCTGACCCCTCTGCACAGACAGAATATTTTTCAAATAGTGTGGAGGGAGCTTTATCCGGCAGGAATCCATTATCTTATCGGACAGATCCTCGGAAGCGCCGTGCTTCTCTGGCTGGCAGGGCATGTCGGCAACGCACAGGAAAGGTACTATAGTTATACGCTGGTGATCACCGGACTTACCGGAGTGCTGGTTATGTTTCCGGCAGTATATTTTTACCGGAAGGATCGTATAGGAAGGCTGATCGGCGGTTTGACTTCCGTTGAGGAACAAAGGCTATCTATTCCTGAAATGCTGCTTCTTCTTGCTGCTGGAGCCGGATTTGCCCAGTATGCCAATGTGCTGGTGGCGATCCTGCAGAACTGGATCTCATCCAGCTATGGAGAGACGATGACGAAGATTACCTCAGGAAAGAGTTTGTTTATGATGATCTTCTGGATGGGGATCATAGCGCCTGTTGCAGAAGAAATGATCTTTCGCTGGCTGATCTATCTGCGACTTCGGGATCACTTTTCTGTACTGTTTTCCGCTGTGATCTCTGCGGCGTTTTTCGGAATTTATCACGGAAATGTCCTGCAGGCTGTGTATGCGTTTGTTCTGGGAGGGATTTTTGCGTGGTTTCTGGAGATGGGCGGTAATAAGTGGACCAGTGTGCTGATGCACATCGGAGCCAATACCTGGATACTTATTTTCAGTGAATACGCCCAGACTCTGGTGGAAAAAGCCGGAGCAGGAAGCCTTCTGATGATCTATGGTGTTTTTGCGGCAACGATGATTGGAGGATATCAGTATTTTGCACGCCGGGGAGAAAAACGTGGCTACCGGGCTGTCTGATCCAATGTGGAACACGAATGTCTGCCTGCTACTGGATCAGGCAGAGTGATAGATGAATATTTGCTTTACAGAGAATCTGTAGTGGAATCATAGTATAAGGATGCCATTACAGATTTTTTTATAAAAATATGCCGGAATCTTTTGCTGCCGGTAAATTTATATAGATTTTATATTTATTTAAGAGACCATTTCTTGCGTACCTTTGTATCATGTGCTATCATAAGTGTATTAAAAGAATTAATACACTTAATACACAGATTACAGAGAAAGGAGCGTCGTATGTTATTCTTGGACTATCAGGACAGACGTCCCATTTACGAGCAGATCGTAGAGAAATTCCGGATGCTGATCCTGTCAGGAGCTGTGGAGCCATCTTCCAAGATGCCGTCTGTGCGGCAGCTGGCCGTGGAATTATCCATCAATCCCAATACCATCCAGCGGGCATATATGGAACTGGAGCAGCAGGGGCTGATCTGTCCGGTGAAGGGAAAAGGCAGTTTTGTCACAGACAGCAGCAGGATCAGGCAGATTGGTATGGAAGAAACCTTAAGTGAGCTGAAAAAGATCACAGAAAAGGGAATGGCTCTGGGAGTAGGGGAGGAAGAAATGATCGGTGTGATCCGCTTATGCTATAAGGAGGGAAACAATGATTGAGATAAAAAACTGCAGCAAAGCTTTTGGTAAGATACAGGCAGTAAATAAGGTCACCATGGATATCGGGGAACGGGAGGTTTTTGGACTGATCGGCTCCAACGGTGCGGGAAAAAGTACTCTGCTCCGTATCATGGCCGGGATCATCCGTCAGGACAGAGGAGAGGTGCTGATGGATGAAGAACCGGTTTTGAAAATGAAAGGATCAAAGAGCATTTTTCTACATCCCGGACGATGCATATATTCCGGCAAATTACAATGCTCTGGACATGGCAGAATTTTACCGTTATATTTATCCGAGATTTCAGCAGGCACGTTTTGAGACAATGATGAAGCAGTTTCATCTGGATGGAAAACGAAAAATCAGCACTTTTTCCAAGGGAATGAAGAAACAGCTTCTGGTGATCCTGGGAATCAGTACAGGAACGAAATATCTGTTTTGTGATGAAACCTTTGATGGCCTGGACCCGGTAATGCGCCAGGCAGTAAAAAGTATTTTTGCATCGGAGATCATGAGTCGTGAATTTACGCCGGTGATTGCTTCCCATAATCTCCGTGAGCTGGAAGATATCTGTGATCACATCGGGCTTCTTCATCAGGGAGGAATTCTCCTTTCCAGAGATCTGGAGGATATGAAATTCCACATCCATAAGATCCAGTGTGTACTTACTGACAAAAAGAAAGAAGAAGAATTAAAGAAAGAGCTGGAGGTTTTGAAAACAGAGCATCAGGGCTCCCTGCTGCTTATTACTGCAAGGGGAACAAGAAGAGAGATCATGGAGAAGATACAGGCAAAAAATCCTCTTTTCTGCGAAGTGCTCCCACTGACTCTGGAAGAAATATTTATCAGCGAAACGGAGGTGGCAGGCTATGAAGTCAAAAATTTATTCCAGTGAGTATATGAAATCCTCTTCTAAAGGACAAAGATGGATCCCGGCATTTGCCATGATCGCATTTCTCCTTGCATTTCCGGTAGCGGAACTTATTCTGATGGGAAAATGGAATGAGCGCAGTTATACTCAGAGTCAGCTTTCATATCTGTATTCCAGCCTGTGGAGCAGAGACTTTCTCACAATGGGAGCAGCTGTGGCTGCGGTAACCGCATTTTTTGCAGCAGTAAGCGGCTTCTGGTATCTGTATTCCCCGAGAAAAGTGGATTTCTATCACAGCCTTCCGGTAAAGCGAAGTGCACTGTTTCTGCACAGAGTATTGTTGGCTGTTCTTTATTATCTGGTGCCATATGTGATCATGGAATTTGCTGCGGTATGCATCGGGGCAGCCAGAGGATATTACAGCCTTTCCATTATGAAAAAGGCACTGATCCTGCTGGTGCTCCATCTCCTGATGTATCTTCTGGTGTATTTTTCCACAGTGCTGGTGATCGCCTGCACCGGTACCATGTTGATGGGAGCACTTGCATGGGCAGGGCTGTTTACCTACTAGTATCGTTCTGGGCAGTGATGCTGCAGTTAAGCGGACATTTATTTTTGATACCTGGTACGAGGGCAGTTACGGAATTCTGGCAGCAGTGCGGAATCTGGGATCTCCTCTTATGGTGATCGTAAGCTTTATAGATAGATACAACAGCGGAAACTTTGGAAAGCAGTTGCTGATACTGATCCTTACGCTGTTTATCATGGCAGCACTTTCCTGGATGGCATTCTGCAGACGAAGGTCAGAGAATACCGGAAAAGCTCTGGTATATACCTGGATGGAGCCGGCCTTAAGTGCTCTGATCACAATACCATCCGGACTGGGAATCGGTCTGATCTTTTATATGATCCCGGAAGATTCATCTAAAACAGCATGGTGGATCTTCGGAATGATACTGGGAACGATCCTGGTCCATGGAATTCTGGAAGTGATCTACGAAATGGATTTTCGCAGATTTTTCTGCAGAAAAGTGCAGCTTATGATCTTTGGAGGTGTTGTGGCAATCTGTGCGCTGACCATGAAAATGGATCTTCTGGGATATGACAGTTATTTTCCGGCTTATGACAATCTTCAAGGAGTTGTGATAAATGTAAGCAATTTTTCATATACAGAGCAGCTTTGCAATGTGGAAAAAAAAGAAGACGGAATCTATAAGATCCGATATACTGCCACCTCAGACAATAGTTCTGGTCTGCTGGATCAGCCGGTGATGAAAAGTAAAGCATTATATAACAGTCTGGAGGATATCAGGCTTCAGAATGAAAAAGGAAAAAAATCAGGAAGGCGCGTGTATGTGCGCTACATAAATAAACAGGGATTCAGTGTATGCAGAGGTTATATTGTATCCTCTGCACAGGCACAGAATCTTATGGAAGCCCTGTATGATGAGCAGACATGGAAAGAAGACAGATATTCATTTTTCCAGCTGGACAAACAGTATCTGAAAGAGGTCACCGGTACTTTCTGTGACGGAGATATTCAAACATTATTTGAGAAAAATGCAGAGAAGCGTCAGGCGCTGGCAGAGGCGCTGAGAAAGGACATTTTGGAAAACGGCGGTCAGACAGTAAAAGACCAGCCATGCGCAATGCTGATGTTCGATTATGCGGGAATTCCGTCAGAAGGATACATGGATGAAGGGGGAATGAATGTACCGGCTGTGCAGGAAGGAGAGAATGTGTCAACATCCGTTCTGGTGTATCCGTCATATAAGAGAACACTTGCAATTTTGGAAGAAACAGGATATCCTCTTTCCATGGATGAGCTGCCTGTTGAGTATATTGATGTTTATTACTTCAGCTCCGAAGCTGCCGGCGAAGATGATGAAGCTTTTTCCGACATTGAGTCCACTTCGGATCTTGAAGAAACAGAGAACGGTTATAAAGTCCGTTACGATAAAAAAGAACAGCTGGAAGCCCTGAAAAAATGTATCCGTCCATCACAGCTGGTAAACGGATGGACTATCTGGAATGCAGATGCCACAATGGAAGTGGTTCTGGAAGGACAGGAGAGTACTGGCGAGGATTCCGGACTTTATATGACATTTGCCGGTGAGATCCCGGATTTCATCAGAGCAGATGCAAAGGCAGCCCATGTAACAGAATGGGAGGTAAATGATTAATGGAAAAACCAGTCCGGCTGGATAAATTTCTGGCAGATGCCGGCGCAGGTACACGAAGCGAGGTGAAAAAAATACATACAGAAGGGTCAGGTGCAGGTTAACGGGAAATCTGTGAAGAAACCGGAGCTGAAAGTAACAGAAGAAGATCAGGTGGTTATGAACGGGCAGGAGATCCATGCTGCACCGGAATATGTATACTATCTTTTTAACAAGCCGGCAGGCTGTGTCAGCGCAACGGAGGACTTCAGAGATAAAACGGTTCTTGACTACATTGAAGAGAAAGACAGAAGAAAGGGTCTTTTTCCGGTGGGACGCCTGGATAAAGATACAGAAGGCTTCCTTCTGATCACAGATGACGGTCCTCTGGCACACGAGCTTCTTTCTCCGAAAAAGCATGTGGACAAGACCTACTATGCAAAAGTATCTGGGAAAGTGACAGAAGAAGATGTTGTGAAGCTGGCAGAAGGCGTGGATATCGGGGAAAAAGATCTCACACGACCGGCAAGGCTGGAGATCCTTTCTACTGGGAGTCCGGTACAGAATCTGCAGAAGCCGGTAAGAATTGGGAATCTGAGATCCGACTTACTATCCACGAGGGAAAATTCCATCAGGTAAAACGGATGATGGAGGCACTGGGAAAAAAAGTAACTTATTTGAAAAGACTATCCATGGGGCCGCTGGCGCTTCCTTCAGATCTTCCGACAGGAAAATATCGTTCGCTCACCGAAAAAGAGCTGGAGCTTCTGAAGTCTGCCGGAAACCGCTGAAAAACAGAAAAAAATTGGAAAAATCCCCTTTACATAAGGGGATTTTCTATGCTATAATTCAGAAGTTGCAAAAATAAGCACGCACGGCGATTCTATAAGGATGGTGCCCTACGGTGTGAGGATGGGTCCAGAGAGAAGGCGACCTGTGCGGAAGAATTTAACCAAAAAGGAGAAAAGACATGAGCGTTATTTCAATGAAGCAGCTTTTAGAGGCAGGTGTTCATTTCGGACATCAGACAAGAAGATGGAACCCTAAAATGGCTCCGTACATCTACACAGAGAGAAATGGTATCTATATCATTGATCTTCAGCAGTCTGTAGGAATGGTTGACGATGCTTACAATGCAGTAGCAGATATCGTTGCCAACGGTGGACACATCCTTTTCGTAGGAACTAAGAAACAGGCTCAGGATGCTATCCGTACAGAGGCAGAGCGTTGTGGAGAGTTCTTCGTAAATGAGAGATGGCTTGGTGGTATGCTTACAAACTTCAAGACAATCCAGAGCCGTATCGCAAGACTGAAAGAGATCGAGACAATGGAAGCTGACGGAACATTCGACGTACTTCCTAAGAAAGAAGTTATCGAGCTTCGCAAAGAGCTTGTTAAGCTTCAGAAGAACCTTGGCGGAATCAAAGAGATGAAGAGAATCCCGGATGCTATCTTTATCGTAGATCCTAAGAAAGAAAGAATCTGCGTACAGGAGGCTCATACACTTGGAATCCCGCTTATCGGTATCTGCGATACTAACTGTGATCCGGAAGAGCTTGACTATGTGATCCCGGGAAATGACGATGCTATCCGTGCAGTAAAACTCATCGTTTCCAAGATGGCTGACGCTGTTATCGAGGCTAAGCAGGGAACTGCTGAGGCAGATGGCGAGATCGAGGCTGAGTCTGAGGAGTTTGCAGCTACAGAGGAATAATTCGTATAAACAGAATATTTCAGGAGGAAACGAACAATGGCTATTACAGCAGCACAGGTAAAAGAGTTAAGAGAGATGACCGGCGCCGGAATGATGGATTGTAAGAAAGCTCTTACATCTACAGATGGTGATATGGATAAAGCAGTTGAGTTCCTGCGTGAGAAGGGTCTTGCTACAGCACAGAAGAAAGCAAGCCGTATCGCAGCAGAGGGTCTTTGCAAAACTCTGGTAACAGAGGATGGAAAGAAAGCAGTCGTTGTTGAGGTTAATGCTGAGACAGACTTCGTTGCAAAGAACGAGAAGTTCCAGGGCTATGTTGCAGATGTTGCAGCACAGGCACTTAACACAACAGCAGCTGATATCGATGCTTTCCTTGCTGAGGCATGGGCACTTGATACAACCAAGACTGTAAAAGAGGCTCTTGCAGCTCAGATCGCAGTAATCGGCGAGAACATGAACATCCGTAGATTTGCTCAGGTTGAGGAGCAGAACGGATTCATCGCTTCCTACACTCATATGGGTGGAAAGATCGGCGTTCTTGTAGACGTTGAGACAGATGTTGTTAACGATGCTGTTAAAGAGATGGCTAAGAACGTAGCTATGCAGATCGCAGCTCTGAAACCGCAGTACACAAGCGACAAGGAAGTAAGCGCTGACTATATCGAGCATGAGAAAGAAATCCTTATGGCTCAGATCCAGAACGATCCGAAAGAATCCCAGAAACCGGCTAAGGTTATCGAGGGAATGATCACAGGACGTATCAAGAAAGAGCTCAAAGAGATCTGCCTTCTTGACCAGACATACGTAAAAGCAGAGGACGGAAAACAGTCCGTTGCTAAATACGTAGAGCAGGTAGCAAAAGAGAACGGCGCTAAGATCCAGATCAAAGGCTTCGTTCGCTACGAGACAGGCGATGGTCTTGAGAAGAAAGAAGAGAACTTCGCTGAGGAAGTTGCAAAGCAGATGAACGCATAATCTTACAGTTCGCATAAGAATTTGAACCGTAATTTTATCATGTAAATCAATGAAAAACCTTGAATTTCCTATGAAAATGGGATGATTCAAGGTTTTTTTGCGTATTGGGGAATAAATTCGAGACTGTGAGAAAAAGTCTGTAAATAAGATTCTTCTATGATATGCAAGGGTGGCAAGCCTGAAAAATCAGGCTTCTCACCCTTGTTTTTATATATAACAGTGGTAGGGCGGTGGAATTTAAATAAAAAAATTTCCGCTTTACAAATAACAGATAAAGTATTAAAATAAACAAAAAGATATCTTCAGGGCAGGGTGTGATTCCCTACCGGCGGTAGAGCCCGCGAGCCGAAAGGCATGATCCGGTGAGATTCCGGGGCCGACAGTATAGTCTGGATGGAAGAAGATGATAGTACAGTTGATTTTTGTATGAATGAATGTAGTATCAGAGCTCTGAGATGGTGATCCATTTCAGAGCTTTTTATGTAGGAAATAATCAGACATTCATTTATTGATCATATGTAACAGATCAATTCCACCCTGCAGATATTTCTGCAGGCTTTTTTTGTATTTGGCACATCGTTTTCGAAATAAATATACCACGCACTTGTCTGTGAATCCGATTGCACAGGTCTAAAAGCCTTGGCGTACCAGGCAAAGAACAGGAATAAGAAAGAAGGAATAAAAATGACGGATCAGGAATATATGCTTCGGGCGATTCAGCTGGCCAAAAAAGGAGAAGGCTGGACGAATCCCAATCCGATGGTAGGGGCAGTGATCGTAAAAGACGGAAGGATCATCGGGGAAGGCTATCATAAAAAGTATGGAGAACTTCATGCGGAACGTAATGCAATTGCTTCCCTCACAGAACCAGCAGAAGGTGCGGTGATTTATGTTACGCTGGAGCCTTGCTGTCATCATGGAAAAACACCTCCATGTACGGAAGCGATCATTGAACAGAAGATCAGAAAAGTGGTGATCGGTTCCCGAGATCCGAATCCGAAAGTGGCAGGAAAAGGTGTACAGATGTTAAGGGAAGCCGGTGTAACAGTAGTTGAAGATTTTATGAGAGAAGAATGTGATCAGCTGAATCCGGTGTTTTTCCATTATATTACTACGAAAACCCCATACGTGGTGATGAAGTATGCCATGACACTGGATGGGAAGATCGCAACGAAGACAGGAGCATCAAAATGGATCACCGGAGAAGCGGCAAGAAAAGAAGTACAGCATATGCGGCATCAGTACATGGGGATCATGGCAGGTATTGGAACTGTGCTTGCAGATGATCCGATGTTGAACGTCCGGGTAGAAGGCTGGAAAAGTCCTGTCAGGATTGTGTGCGACAGTAAGCTCAGGATCCCGCCGGACAGTCAGATCGTAAAAAGTGCGGAAAAGTACCGGACGATCGTGGCTTATGCAGATCAGAAAAATACAGAAGAAAAAATAAAAATATTACATACCATGGGAGTTGAGACCATTTACTGTCCGGATGAAAAGGATCAGATAGACCTTAAGAAGCTGATGACAGATCTTGGAAACAGGGGTATTGACAGCATCCTCCTGGAGGGAGGCGGTACGTTAAATGACAGTGCCCTGCGAGCCGGAATTGTAAAGGAAGTACAGGCTTTTGTGGCACCAAAGCTGTTTGGTGGTGTGGCCGGGAAGACACCGGTAGAAGGTATCGGAGTTGAATTCCCGTCTGAAGCAGTAGAACTGAAATATATAGATATCTGCCAGATCGGTGAGGACATCCGGATAAGATGTCAGGTGTGTGAGAAAAAACAGGAGGAATCATGTTTACAGGAATCGTAGAAGAGAAAGGAAAAGTCCGTTATATACAGCTGACAGGAGAATCAGGGATCCTGGCAGTGAAAGCCCGGAAAGTCCTGGAAGGGACAAGAATCGGTGACAGTATTGCTGTGAATGGTGTGTGTCTGACAGTTACGTCGATCCAGCCGGACGGATTTACTGCCGATGTGATGGCAGAGACGATCAGAAGAAGCAGTCTTGGCAGTTGCAAAGCTGGAAGCCAGGTAAACCTGGAACGTGCAATGGCTGCAGATGGCAGGTTCGGGGGACACATAGTAAGCGGCCATATTGATGGGACTGGAGTGATACGTTCCATGCTCCGGGAAGAAAATGCCATCTGGGTATCAATTGAGACATCGCCACAGATCTTGCATCTGATCGTGGAAAAAGGATCCGTTTGTATTGATGGGATCAGCCTGACAGTTGCAAGGGTTGATGAAGCTGGTTTTCAGGTGTCGGTCATTCCACATACAGGAGAAGAAACCACCCTTTTGGAAAAGGTGCCGGGGGATCTGGTTAATCTGGAAAATGATGTGATCGGAAAATATGTAGAAAAACTGCTTGGCATCAGAAAAATGAAGAAGAGAAAAAAGAATCCGGAATTACGATGGAGTTTCTTGAAGAAATTCGGGTTTTAGAACAGGAGGATATACACTATGTCACAAAATTATCAGTACAACACAATTGAAGAGGCACTTAGGGATCTTAAGGAAGGAAAAATAGTTCTGGTCACAGATGATCCGGACAGAGAAAATGAGGGAGATCTGATATGTGCGGCAGAGTTTGCGACCCGGGAAAATATTAATTTCATGGCGACTTATGCAAAGGGTCTTATCTGTACACCGATGAGTGCAGAAATTGCGGCGAGATTGAATTTTCCGCCGATGGTTGCTGAGAACACGGACAATCACAGTACAGCATTTACCGTGGCAGTGGATCACGCAGATACAACCACCGGTATCTCTGCGGCAGAACGCTCCTATACCATTATGAAGTGTGTGGATGATCAGTCAAAACCGGAGGATTTCAGAAGACCGGGACATGTGTTTCCGCTTATTTCCAGAAAAGGCGGGGTTCTGGTACGAAATGGCCATACGGAGGCAACAACAGATCTTATGAGACTTGCCGGACTGAAAGAATGCGGCGTGTGCTGTGAAGTTATGAAAGAAGATGGAACTATGATGCGTACATCACAGCTATGGGAAATGGCAAAAGAGCATAACCTTACATTTATTACGATCCGTGATCTGCAGGATTATATAAGAATACATGAAAAGCATGTAAAGGAGGAAGCAGCTGCAAACCTCCCAACGCAGTACGGTGATTTTAAAATGTATGGCTATATCAATGACATTACAGGAGAGCATCATCTGGCACTGGTAAAAGGTGATCTAGGAGATGGTGAGGATGTGCTTTGCCGTGTACATTCGGAGTGCCTGACAGGAGATGCATTCGGATCGCTCAGATGTGACTGCGGCCTGCAGCTGCAGACAGCGATGCGCCAGGTAGAGGCGGAAGGCAGAGGGATCATTCTGTATATGAGACAGGAAGGCAGAGGGATCGGACTGATCAATAAGATCAAAGCCTATGCGCTTCAGGAACAGGGATATGATACCGTGGAGGCTAATGTGAAGTTAGGGTTTGCACCGGATCTCAGAGAGTACTGGGTTGGGGCACAGATACTGTCAGACCTTGGTGTGAAATCATTAAGATTACTGACCAATAACCCGGATAAAGTCTATGGGCTTGGCGAATTCGGGTTGAAGATCAATGAGAGAGTACCATTGGAGATTCCGGTACAAAAGTATGACCGGAAGTATATGAAGACGAAGCAGGAAAAGATGGGTCATATTTTTAAAGAAATAAATTTATAAAAAACAGCAAATAGCAGGAGGAAGAAAAAATGAGACAGATCAATTTAGTAGAAGGAAAAGTAGTAGCACCGGAGGGAATGAAGGTTGGTATCGTGGCAGCGAGATTCAATGAGATCATTGTGAATAAATTATTGGGAGGGGCAGTCGACGGACTGGTAAGACATGGAGTAGAAGAAGAGAATATTACTGCAGCATGGGTGCCGGGAGCATTTGAGATTCCGCTTACAGCACAGAAAATGGCACAGTCCGGAAAATATGATGCAGTTATCTGCGTGGGAGCTGTCATCCGTGGAGATACTTCACATTATGATCTGGTGTGCAATGAATCTGCCAAGGGGATCGCACAGGTTGAACTTGCAACAGGGATCCCGGTCTTATTCGGAGTGATCACGACTGAGAATATCGAGCAGGCTATTGCGCGTGCAGGAAGCAAAGCGGGAAATAAAGGCTATGACTGTGCGTTATCTGCGATCGAGATGGTCAATCTGATGAAGCAGCTCTAAAAGACAGGAAAATAAATGATGACAAAAACAATCATATTCGATTATGATGGAACGATCCATCATACCATTGGAATCTATGAACCGGCATTTCGTGAAACCTATCAGTGGCTGACAGAACAGAAGGCTGCAGAAGAACGGGAGATAGGCTCGGCGGAAATTGCCGGCTGGCTGGGATTTAACAGTAAGGAGATGTGGAATACATTTTTGCCGGAGCTGGATCAGAGCTATAAAGAGCAGGCGAGCAGGATGGTAGGAGAACTGATGGTCAGACAGATCAGGAAGCATAAGGCAGTGTGGTACCCGGGAGCAGAGGAGATGCTTACAGCCTTGAAGAACCGGGGATATCATCTTGTGATCTTAAGTAACTGTAAAGCTTCCTATCGTGAGGCGCACTGGAAGGAATTTGGGATGGAACGATGGTTCGATCATTTTTATGACTGCGAATCGTATGGATTCCGTCCAAAGACAGAAATTGTGCAGGAAATCATCCGGGAATATACAGGCCCTTATCTGGTGGTCGGAGACAGGAGGCAGGATCTGGAATGTGCCAGAGCCTGCAAAAGCCCATTTATAGGATGCCTGTATGGATATGGTGAGAGCGGGGAGCTGAACGGAGCAGATCGTCTTGCAGAACATATAGAGGATATACCACAGTTGGTGATATGAGGATGAGCTCAGCTTTATCCGAAAGTAGAAGCTGTACATTGACAGAAGGCATAGGACTGACGGGAACGGCATAAATATTATAAAAATCCGAAGGATCCTAAAATATGATTTCCCTCAGTCTATGTATGATCGTAAAAAATGAAGAAGCAGTTCTTGAGAGGATCTTGAAGCCGGTTTCTCAGGTGATGGATGCGATCCTGATCGCAGATACCGGTTCTTCAGACAGAACAAAAGAGATCGCGGAGCAGTATACGTCGCAGGTGTTTGATTTTCCCTGGTGTGATGATTTTTCTGCTCCGCGTAATTTTCTTCTGGAAAAAGTCCGCACCGATTACTGGATGTGGCTGGATGCGGATGATGTCCTGGATGAAGAAAATCTGGAAAAACTGAAGAGTCTTAAAGAAACTCTGAATCCCGGAACAGATGTTGTAATGATGGAATATGCGGCAGGGTTTGACCAGAGCGGGAGAACAACATTTTCTTATTTTCGGGAGCGGATAATGAAAACATCCAGAAATTTCAGATGGAATGGGGCAGTTCATGAAACTGTGATTCCGGAGGGAAATATCATTTATTCAGATGTGGTGATCCGGCACCGGAAATGTGGAAAAGGTGATCCGGACCGTAATCTTCGCATTTATGAAAAAATGCTGGCAGGAGGAGAAACGCTGGAACCCAGACATCAGCTTTATTATGGGCGAGAACTGTATTATCATCAGCGTTATCCGGAGACAGAGGCTGTGTTGGTGGAGTTCCTGAAAAATCCGTCCGGATGGCTGGAAAATAAGATCGATGCCTGTTTTGTACTTGGACAGTGCTACCGGAAAATGGGAGAAAAAAAGTACGCACTGGAAGCTTTTCTGTACAGTCTGACTATGGATGTGCCGAGGGCGGAAATCTGTTGTGAGGTCGGAAAGATTTTTCTGGAAAGAGAGCTTCCCAGACAGGCTGGCTATTGGTATGGGCAGGCGCTTACTGTGCCGTCAGATAAGAAAAAAATGTGGATTTTTTATGGCTGAGTGTCATGGATTTGTGCCATATATGCAGCTTTGCGTTTGTTATGATAAGATGGGATGTCCGGAGCAGGCATTCTTTTTTCATAAGAAAGCGAAGGGACTGAAGCCGGAAGATCCGGGAGTATTGTATGACCAGAAATATTTCTGGGAAAAATATGGTCTGGCATAAAAGAAAAGATATCTTTATTATATTTTTCCTGGCAGGGTACAAGCTTGCGGGGATCCTATGCACAGGTAAAAGCTGTTGTCATATACTGTAGGGAAAGTTATTTTCCTATGAGGTGATCGAAGAATGCTGTTCAGGCATCGAAAACGTAAGGAAATGGAAATGCAGCAGGACAGTCATGAGGATTTGTCCTGTATGTCCTGTTATGGAAATCATAGTTCCTGTGGATGTGATAGATGTGGAACAAGAGGCTGCCCAGGCCCTGTGGGACCTACAGGACCAACCGGTCCCAGAGGCTGTCCGGGAGTTCCGGGTCCTATGGGTCCTCAGGGACCGCAGGGGGAACCGGGAATACAGGGATATACGGGAGCAACGGGTCCGGCAGGAGCCACGGGTCCAGCGGGAGTCATCGGTCCGACGGGAGCGACAGGAGCAACAGGAGCCACGGGTCCAGCGGGAACGACGGGGGTAACAGGTCCGGCTGGTGCGATCGGAGCCACTGCTCCGTCAATATATGCACAACACGGAAATTGCCGTAACCATGCGGCTTTCCACTATCTTAAAGACAATTAAACAGCCCCTATGATTACACCTAAAACGCCGTAGCAAGGTTGGACAAGCCTTGATATGGCGTTTTTAAGTGGGTAGGATATGTCCGCCGCAGCTTCAAAGAAGTTGTGGCGTTTTTTTTATGCCCGCAGGAAAGGAGGTGCAGCCGGAATGTATTTCACAAAGGGCAAGCAGCGGGCGTTTGAATTGCTCATGCAGCAGAAGCCGGGATTTGACCGCTATCAATCCGGTTGTGCCGGAG
>ENA-OQBV01000531-OQBV01000531.1-human-gut-metagenome-genome-assembly--contig:-NODE-531-length-21457-cov-4.378387_pt1 | contig 21457 bp, 15 predicted proteins | sample MGYA00242750_ERZ504559 | MGnify/ENA primary metagenome ERZ504559 (study PRJEB26092, sample SAMD00036230) | human gut metagenome | host: Homo sapiens | study: EMG produced TPA metagenomics assembly of... | reverse complement strand
ATAGTTCTTATCATAATAAGCAGCATTCGGGATCATCCCACGCTTCTCACCCGGAAGGTCTACTCCCAAAGGATAACCAAATCCCATAGAAACCATATAATCACGCCATGTATTCATGGCAGCCTGTACAGAACCATACTTCTTCTTTGCCCCTATCATTGTGAAACAACCCCCAACAAAAATAACCGTTACAGGAAGTTGCAATGGCAGGCACCAAAGGCAGGGGCGACCCATGGGAGTGGCACCACCTAAGACCGGCATACACAAAACCATGATAGCAAGAATAGGCTGTCTGAGGAGTAATAATCCCCTCTTGCAGAAAAGTCAACGCCTGAGTAGTCTTAAAAGTAGATCCCGGTGGAAATTGCCCCATAATAGAACGGTTCAGCAATGGTTTCCAACTGTCACGCGCCAGTTCCAGATGATTTTTACCCGTTGCGCCCCACATCATCTTGGGTCAAAAGTGGGAGCAGATACCATACAAAGTATTTCTCCTGTGGATGGCTCGATAGCCACTATACTGCCTATCTTCCCTTCCAACAAACGCTCTCCTAACATCTGAAGCTCTATGTCTATACCTAGTTTCAGATTCTTCCCCGGAACGGGAGTCTTGTCATATTTCCCGTCCATATACCGTCCCTGAATACGTCCACGGGCATCGCGCAGTAATATCTCCACTCCTTTCTCCCCCCTCAACTGTTTTTCGTATGAGCGTTCCACCCCCTGTTTCCCTATAAAGTCACCGCGTACATAGTAATCATCCGCTTCAATATCCCCCTTGGACACTTCTGCAATATCTCCCAGAACATGAGCAGCCGAATTGTAATTATACTGACGGATAGTACGCCGCTGAATATAGAAACCGGGAAACTTGAACAGCTTTTCTTGGAAGACTCCACACTCTTCTGCCGAAAGCTGGGTCATAAATACTTGATGAGTATATGGAGAGTAACCCGGATTGGAACGTCTGTCCTTTATCTCACGAATACGCTTCTTGAAATACCCGGGAGTAATATTCAATGTTTTACATAAATCAAGCGTATCAAGATTATGCACCTCTTTCATCACCATCGTTACATCATAGGCAGGTTGGTTGTATACCAGCAGGTTACCGTTCCGATCATACATTACCCCACGGCTAGGGTATTGTGTCTTGTTCAGAAAAGCGTTGCTATCTGCATTCTTTTTATAATCCTCACTCATAATCTGCAAGGTAAAAAGACGTATCAAGTAAATCAGCACAATAACGATTACCGATGCACCGATTACATATTTCCGCTTCTCCAGATTATAATCTCTTTCCACTATTTTTTCCTCCTGATTGCCTCAGCACACAATATACAAATGACGGTTATTGAGGCATCTGTCAATATTTTCAACAATAAGACAGGCAGATTGAAGAATGAAAAAGTATCTATGACAAGTAAAATGGTACAAAATAAGAAAGTACATAATAAGATATACCGGAAGAAAGGCGAGAATCCCATACTTTTGATACCTGGTTCAAAATCCTCGACGCTATCGCGGAGTGTGACTAATCTTAAAATAGGTTCACGCATAAAAGCCAGTACAGTGGCCGCAGCCGCATTCATCCCCGGAGTGTTGCCAAATATATCGACTGCCAATCCCAACAGGAATGCCCATATCATAAGGACATTACGGCTAACTCCCGAATTGTACTTCAAAATAAAATAGATAAAAAAGAAAGGAGTGGCATACCCGTTGATATGCATATGATTCAGCACCAACACCTGCAACAGTACCAGTCCGATAAACCACTCTATTCTTTGTAGATAAGTCAACATCAACCTTCTTACTTAGTCGTTTTTACCTGCTTTTCCAACTCCAATTGTTCCTCCTGCCCTTTTTGAGCAATTACGCGCACATCATTCAAACGGGCGAAGTCCGTAAATAGTTTCACCCGCAGCAAATAAGACAAGCCATCGTGACTATCGGCAATATCATCTACCGTACCCACCGGAATGCCGGAAGGGAAAACAGCACTGTGTCCACTGGTTACAATAGTGTCACCTAAAGAAAATAATGAATGACGGGGCATATCCTTTATAAAAGCAAATTCGGATGAACCGCCATCCCATTTCAAGAAGCCGAAATAATCACTCCGTTTTATTTTACAGCTAATACTGCTTTTGGAATTCAATACCGGAATGACAATGGAGTAATGTGGAGAGGTGAGATAAACAATACCAACCACACCGCTTCCATTTACCACTCCCATCTCACTACGAATGCCATCTACTTCTCCTTTATCAAGTGTAATATAATTATCAGCATGGGTCACACTGTTATTTATCACGCTAGCCTTAAAGATATCATATCCTGCCAGTGCTTCCTGCTTAAGCTGTTCCACACCACTGCTGTCTTCCGTTGCTTCAATCAAAGCTTTACGAATACTCTCCAACTGCAATTCCAGTTCCACATTTTTCTGTACCAACTCATCGTTAATCGTTTTCAAATGAAAATATCCGGTAACATTATTGGCTGCATCATACATAGCTCCCGACACAAAATTAGCAGATGTAAAGAACGCACTTCCCTGATAACTGTTGAAGCGGAATAATAAAGCAAAACTGATTATCTCCAAAAGAACAAAGAGAAACCAGTAATTATACTTTAAAAAGAAATTCAGCAGATTTTTCATTAATACTAATTGTTCAATGTGCTAATTTGCCAATGTGCCAATGTACTGCGCTATCCATACCGCATGGCATTAGCAAATTAGCAAACTGCCTCATTAGCAAATTATTTACCGCATCAAAAAAGAGAAACGATCTACATTCTTCAGTGCAATACCGGTACCTTTCGCCACACTCAGCAAAGGATCTTCGGCTATATGGAACGGAATATTGATTTTGTCTGTCAGACGCTTGTCCAAACCACGCAGCAAAGCACCACCACCAGCCAAATAAATACCGTTCAAAACAATATCAGCATAAAGTTCAGGCGGAGTCTGTTCCAATGCACTAAGGATAGCTGTTTCAATTTTTGCAATACTCTTTTCCAAACAATGCGCCACCTCCTGATAACACACTGGAACTTCCATGGGAAGAGCAGTGATACGATTAGGCCCGCGTACAATGTAATCTTCAGGAGCATCATCTCCCAAATCAGTCAAGGCAGCACCTACATGTATCTTGATACGTTCAGCCATACGTTCACTAACCTTCACATTATGCTGACGGCTCATATATTCCTGAATATCGGCTGTAAGATCGTCACCGGCAATACGTATCGAATTGTTGGAAACAATACCACCCAATGAAATCACGGCAATTTCTGTAGAACCACCACCTATATCAACAATCATATTACCTTCAGGAGCCTCTACATCAATACCGATACCAATAGCCGCGGCCATAGGTTCAAAAATCAAATAAACGTCTCGTCCTCCCGCATGCTCAGCACTGTCACGTACCGCACGAAGCTCTACTTCAGTGCTACCCGAGGGGACTCCGATCACCATACGCAAAGAAGGAGAAAAGAAACGATTACCCATGTTCACTTTCTTTATTAAACCGCGCATCATCTGTTCACAGGCATTAAAATCGGCAATAACCCCGTCGCGTAGCGGACGTACAGTACGAATATTCGGATTTTCCTTCTCGTACATCATTTTAGCCCGTTCGCCTACGGCAATCATCTTGTCGGTACGGCGATCAAGCGCAACGACCGAAGGTTCGTCCACTACAATCTTCCCGTTATTTAAAATGATGGTATTGGCAGTGCCAAGGTCCATCGCAATCTCTTGTGTAAAGGAGAATAATCCCATAAATTCATTTACAATTTAGCAATTTACAATTGACATTTGCAATTGACCATTTACTGAACAATGCTGTATAAACAGTCCGATTGTAGCCGCAAATGGTAAATTGCAATGATCTTAGTGTTTAAAGTGACGAATCCCTGTAACGACCATAGCTACGCCATGTTCATTGCAGTATTGGAAAGTCAACTCGTCTTTTACAGAGCCTCCCGGCTGGATAACAGCTTTCACACCCTCCTTATCCGCTATCTCTACACAATCGGGGAAAGGAAAGAAAGCATCACTGGCCATCACTGCGCCATTCAAATCAAACTCAAATGACTTCGCTTTTTCAATGGCTTGTTTCAATGCATCCACACGTGAAGTCTGACCGACACCGCTAGCCAGCAGTTGTTTGTTCTTGGCCAGTACAATAGCATTACTTTTACTATTCTTCACAATCTTATTTGCAAATAACATATCCTCTACTTCAGTCGCCGTAGGAGCTTTTTCAGTAACCTGCTTCAAGTCGGCAGGAGTTTCCACATCCAGGTCTCTTTCCTGAACCAAAACCCCATTCAATAAAGAACGGAATTGTTTCTTCGGCAATTTAGCTTCCTTACGAACCAAAATAATACGGTTCTTCTTCTGTCCCAAAATCTCTAATGCATCTACATCATAATCCGGAGCAATAATTACCTCAAAGAACAGTTTATTGATTTCTTCTGCTGTTTCTTTATCAATCACGGCATTAGTAACCAACACACCGCCGAAAGCCGACACCGGATCGCCTGCCAACGCATCTTTCCATGCTTCCAGCACAGTAGGGCGCGAAGCTAATCCACAGGCATTATTATGCTTCAGAATGGCAAATGTCACCTCATCAAATTCATCAATCAAATCAACAGCCGCATTGATATCCAACAAATTGTTATAGGAAATTTCTTTTCCATGAATCTGGTCGAACATCGCATCCAGATTTCCATAGAAATAACCTTTCTGATGAGGATTTTCACCATAACGAAGTGTTTTTGTTCTTCCACCGCGCAACGGAAAGCCGAACCTTCACCACCATCAAAATAGTTAAAGATAGCAGAATCATAATGAGAAGAAACAGCAAACGCTTCTTTTGCGAACCAACGGCGTTCCTCGCGTGAAGTAGTAGCGCCATGTTCCAGCAACATATCACGGAACGGCTTATATTGTGCCTGACTAGCGATAATCACTACATCATTAAAGTTCTTAGCAGCAGCACGAATCAAAGAAATACCACCTATATCAATTTTTTCGATGATAGCTTGTTCTTCGGCACCCGAAGCCACAGTTGCCTCAAACGGATACAGGTCAACGATGACCAAATCTATTTCGGGTATCTCATATTTTTCTATCTGTTGCATATCTTGTTCCAAACCACGACGGCATAAAATACCTCCAAAGACTTTAGGATGCAGTGTCTTCACACGTCCGCCCAAAATAGAGGGATAAGTAGTAAGATCCTCCACCGCTTTGCAAGGGAAACCTAAAGATTCGATAAACTGTCTTGTACCTCCTGTTGACAGGAACTCTACTCCTTCTTCGTGTAGTTTGGTTATAATCTCGTCCAAACCTTCTTTGTGATAAACCGACACCAATGCGGTTTTAATTCTCTTAGCCTCTGACATTTTTTATAGATTAAGTATTTGGGCTACAAAGGTATAAATTTTCACTCTATAAATTCCACACATAAACGTGAAATATTATTTATCCACTCATATTTGTCTCAAAAAAGAAGAGATTCGCCACTAAATATGGATAATAATAAATTAAAAATCAAGTTGTGTGAATCCGTGCAATCTATGGTGAACAAAAAACACCTGTAACACAAATGTAACATATATGACATTTTATCATAATATACCTCCCGTACCTTTGCGCCCAATAAAATAGAGAGACAAAATTATATGGAAACTATGTTTTTGGGAATCGTTGTATTCCTTTTTCTGCTAGCCATATTCGATTTGGTAGTAGGCGTCAGCAATGACGCAGTGAACTTTATGAATTCCGCCATTGGTGCTAAAGCCGCGTCATTCAAGACCATCATCGCCATTGCCGCTTTCGGTATCTTCATCGGCGCCACACTGAGCAACGGTATGATGGAAATCGCACGACACGGTATTTTCAGACCTGAACAATTTTATTTTCAGGAGTTAATGTGTATCTTTCTAGCAGTTATGGTAACAGACGTAGTCCTATTGGATATTTTCAATTCCTTAGGAATGCCTACCTCCACTACCGTATCCATGGTATTCGAACTATTGGGAGGAACTTTCGTTCTAGCTCTTATCAAAATAGCAGAAGACGAAACCGGAATGCTAGGATTTGCTGATCTGCTGAATACGGAAAAGGCATTATCCGTCATTTTAGGTATCTTCCTCTCAGTAGCAGTAGCCTTCTTCTTCGGCACACTAGTACAATATCTCTCCCGTCTCCTCTTCACATTTAATTATACAAAGAAACTGAAATACACTATCGGACTGTTCGGCGGTATCGCTGTTACGGCCATTATCTACTTCATGTTGATAAAAGGCCTGAAAGATTCCGCCTTCATGACTGCCGAAAACAAACATTGGATTCAGGAAAACACCTTGATGTTAGTAAGTTGCAGTTTTGTGTTCTTCACCATTCTGATGCAAATACTGCATTGGTGCAAGATAAATGTATTCAAGGTGGTGGTAATGTTAGGTACTTTTGCCTTAGCTATGGCTTTTGCAGGCAATGACTTAGTAAACTTCATTGGTGTGCCTTTGGCAGGCTTCTCAGCTTATACAGACTTCATGGCTAATGGAAACGGTGAACCAATGGGATACTTGATGAATTCACTGAATGGTCCGGCTAAAACCCATTCCTTTTTTATTTTTAGCAGGCGTCATCATGGTATATGCGCTGATTACTTCAAAAAAAGCGCAAATGTAGTGAAGACTTCGGTAGATCTCTCGCGTCAGGATGAAGGTGACGAAATGTTTGGATTCTTCCGCTGTAGCACGCAGTATTGTCCGTTCTACCATGAGCGCTTCAGAAAATATAGCCAAAATATTGCCCGATCAATCTGAAACGATGGGCCGACAGCCGTTTTAACAAAGATGTGATGATTATGGAGAATGGGGCAGCATTTGATTTGATACGCGCTTCTGTCAATTTGGTACTGGCCGGTCTGCTCATAGCTTTGGGAACCTCTTTGAAACTCCCTCTTTCTACCACTTACGTAACTTTCATGGTAGCTATGGGTAGTTCATTAGCCGACCGTGCCTGGAGCCGTGAAAGTGCCGTATATCGTATCACCGGTGTGCTTTCTGTTATCGGTGGATGGTTCATTACTGCCGGAGCTGCTTTCACTATCTGTTTTGTGGTTACGCTCATCATGTATTATGGAGGCACATTCGCCATGTTGGCTCTTATTGCACTTGCCATCTTCCTATTGGTACGCAGCAACATACACTACAGCAAGAAACAGAAGGATAAAGGCAAAGACGACATATTCTCCCGCCTCATTGCCAGTAAAGACAAAGAAGAGCGTTGGACATTACTTCGCCAGCATGTAAATAACACATTGGTAGCCGAAATGGCATTCACCAATGAAACCTACCGGCAGATAACCGACGGTTTCATCAACGAAAATCTGAAAGCTCTGCGCAAGGCCGTGAGCAATACTGACAACCAGAAAGAAATGTTAAAAAAGATACGCCGTAAAGAAATACTGGGCCTACGTCGCATAGACAACTTCACTGCTATTGAGAAAAATACTTGGTTCCATTTAGGAAGCAACAGTTGTGAACAAATGCTTTACTGTCTGAAACGTATCTGCGAGCCTTGTAAAGAACATGTGGACAATAAGTTCACCCCATTATCGGAACGTGCCACTAACGAGTTCATCCCTATCCGCGATGAGATGACGGCATTAATGGCCAAAGCTACTGAAGTACTTGCTAACAAGGCCTACGACCAGACTGATGCTTTGCTACGTGAAGGCGCCCTTCTGAAAGGCAAGATCTCCACCTTGCGCAAGGAACAGATGGACCGCATACAAGAACGGGATGTCAATGTAAAAGCTTCTATGGTGTACCTCAATGTATTGCAGGAATCACAAGAATTGGTTTCCTACTGGCGTCATCTGTTACGCGCTGACCGTATGTTCCAAACTGATTTAAAAAAATAAAAAGATTTATATTCCTATTATATGTTTTTTAAGATAACTTCTTTCCTCCAATTGAAGGAAAGAAGTTATCTTTGTTTCATATATAGACATTATTCAAACAAACCTATGGAAAACCTCAAAAAAATTATCAAACAGTTCCCCAAAGTGGGTGAAGTGAAAGAAATCAAAGCTTTGACATCCGGCCTCATCAATCAGACTTATCTGGTAAAATCGGTATCTCCTGAAGAGCCTGACTATGTATTGCAACGAATCAACCATTTAATATTTACCAATATTGAAATGCTGCAACACAATATAGAAGTAGTAACCAGACACATCCGCCAAAAGCTGGAAGCCAGACACGAAGAGGACATTGAACGTAAGGTACTCCATTTTCTACCTTCCACCAATGGCAAAACCTATTTCTATGATGGAGAAGGTTATTGGCGAATTTCAATATTTATTCCACGTTCACAAACATTGGAAACAGTTACACCGGAATCCTCCTATCTGGCAGGACTGAAGTTTGGTGAATTCCAAGCCATGCTGGCTGATGTACCCGAACAACTCGGAGAAATCATCCCCGATTTCCACAATATGGAATTCCGATTAAAACAATTACGTGAAGCCGTATCTGCCAACATGTCTGGCCGTTTGGCAGAAGTACAGGACATAGTGGACGCAATAGAAAAAGATGCTGATACGATGTGCAGCGCTGAACGTTTTTACCGTGAAGGCAAATTGCCCAAACGCATCTGCCACTGTGACACAAAAGTCAGCAACATGTTATTTGATGAAAACGGAAAAGTGTTGTGCGTCATTGACCTGGACACAGTAATGCCCAGTTTCATTTTCTCCGATTTCGGTGATTTCCTCCGTTCGGCAGCCAATACCGGCAAGGAGGATGAGGCTGATTTAAATAAGGTGAAGTTCAACATGGAAATCTTCAAAGCATTTACCAAAGGTTATATTGAGTCGGCCCGAGCTTTCCTGACCCCTCTTGAAATAGAAATGCTACCATACGCTGCAACTCTGTTCCCTTATATGCAAGCTGTACGCTTTTTAGCAGATTATATAAACGGAGACACGTATTATCAAACCCGGTATAAAGACCATAATCTGGTACGTACCAAAGCGCAGTATAAACTGTATCTGGAAGCAAAATCCGCGACACCGGACATGAAGGCTTATATCAACAGTCTGCTATAAAAACAAGGAGCACAAAGGTATCTTAATGACACGAACCCTCTGTGCTCCTTTCATATTCGTCCGGCAATTATCCTAAATCTACCGTTTCGGTATATCCACCGATTTTTCACTTCTCCCTTTCAGATGTTCGGAGAAGTAGTCTACCAGTTTCCAATAGAAATATTCATTCATATCGCCGAATCCATGACGCTGTTGAGGAAGAATCAGCATATCAAAACGTTTCCCGGCACGAATCAATGCATCAACTACCCGTAAGGTATTGCCTGGATGTACATTATTATCAATATCACCATGAATCAGCAACAAATTTCCTTTCAATTGCTTCGCTATTTCAGGATTAGTAGCAATCTTATAAACGAAAGTTGTATCCCCTTTCTCACTCACGACTTCTTTTACGCCGTGATGCGTTTCACTCCACCAACGGTTATAGATATTATTATCATGATTTCCGGCACAAGAAACAGCCACTTTGAAGAAATCCGGGTATTGGCACATAGCCGCCGTACTCATAAATCCACCTCCCGAATGTCCATGAATACCAACCTTATCTATATCTATAAAATGATGACGCTGCGCCAATTGCTCGATAGCATATTTATGATCGGCCAGCGGATAATCACGCATATTTCCATATCCATAATTATGATACCATTTAGAGCGGCTAGGGTGCCCGCCACGTTGTCCTACAGAAATAACAATAAATCCGGCCTGTGCCAAACGGTCGGTACGGGGACTCATACGGGTAAACGGATAATAAACACCTTCCACCTGTGGCCCAGGATAAACATAATCCACAATAGGATAAACCTTAGTTGAGTCAAAATTAAAAGGTTTATACATCACACCATACAAATCTGTCACACCATCAGCCGCCTTTACTTTAAATATTTCCGGAAATTTATAACCGGCAGCAAAAAGCTGTGAAAAATCACTCTCCTGAATATCCATTACTTTATTGCCATTAGTATCCAGCAGGATGGCGCAAGGCACTGTATTTACACGCGAATAATTATCCACCACAAAACGAGCATCATCATCCACTTCCACACGATGGAAATAATCCCCTTTAGTCAGTAGTTTCAAACCGCTGCCATCCAAATTCACACGATACAAATGTTCATAATAAGGATGTTCTTTAGCATTCATTCCATTAGCAGTAAAATAAATCACACGCGCCTTATCATCTACTTTCAAGATTTCCTCCACGTGCCAGGGACCTTTTGTGATACGATTTTTCAAATTACCCTGATCATCATATAAATAAAGGTGTGCCCAACCATCACGCTCACTCCATTGAATAATTTCTTTTCCACCATTCAAGACTCTTAAAGGACGAGTTTCCTGATAGGTATTCATCCGTTCTTTTATAACAGGTACAACGGAATCCTGTCCTATCGTATAGGAACAAACATCAATCCGATGTAAATCACGGCTGCTGCGAGTCAGGAAAAAACGGTTGTTATCACCCTGCCAAACGACAGCCTGATCTTCCATATCACGCTGTTTTTGCATCATTGGTTTGTATTCCAGGCCAATGCTTTGATCTTTATAAGCTGCTACTTTAATTTCCTTACGTTTATTATCAACCAAGTCAAACAAGTACAGATGTTCTATGGAAGCTTCCTTTTCTCCCGGCATCTGGTATTTATAAGTTTCCAATGTGGGACGCGGATGGGCCATCGAATTTATTACCCATAATTCTTTCACAGCGCGATCGTCAGAAACTGTCATAGCAAAATAGCGTGAATCCGGAGACCACACTCCACCTACACGACGACGCTTGCCATTACATAAAGTATCTGTATTAAGCATACTATAGGGAATACCATAGCCAAAATCCTTCATGCCATCTGTAGTAAGCTGGATTTCCACGATCGTACTATCCTTTTCATTTTTTTTCGCTTTTTCATAATCTTCACGACTCATGCGATACAAATTCAAATCCTTGGCATAAATCACCGTTTTACCATCAGGAGAAACTGATCCCCAATAGATTTTCTTCAGGTCGTCTTCTTTATCTTTCAAATGAGTCAATTTACGAGTAGGATAGTCATAAGAAAAATAAAAGATTTCCTTCTCATTCTTTTTGTCTTTCTTATCCTTACCTTCTGTCTTTGGTGTCGCATCTTTTGTTGATTTTACTTCAAAAGTAAAGGTACGCCCATCTTCTTTCGCTTTCAGATTTATAATTGGCAAATGGCGTGCCTCAAAGGGATCTTTTACAATTTCAGTAAGCTGAGAAGCTAATTCATCCCTATCAAACAAAAGCTTCTTTGTCCGGGCAATCGGATCAACCACATACCAAAAGGTTCCTTCACTTGTTTTGTACTCGAACCAGAAATTATTACCTTTCTGGAACCAATGCGGATCCACCACAGTAGAAAACAACATGGTGTTCAATTTTTCTTGTGTGTACTTCTCTGCCTGCAGGTATTCTGGCAAGCGTTCCTGTGCCTTTGCAACAGAGACAGTCGTACACAGACCGCCCATTAAAAGGGTAATGAATAGCATTTTCCTCATAGATTGAACTTTTATCGTGTTTATGAAAAAACAAACATACACAAAATTCTTCATTTAACAATCTTAAACAAGAAATTTTGTGTATGTTTGTTTCATTTTTCCTTTTTCTTATCAAAAAGTATACCCTGAAATAAAGCTAACCATATGATTCCGTATCCTTAAATCATTCTGTTCCTTATTATATTTTCCCCAAGCCAAATCATACCCGATAGTAAATGAAATCCGTTTAACAGCAATCCCGACAGAAGCCGTTCCTCCCCAATCCAAACGAGGGGACGCCTCAAAACCAAATTCCTCATTTACTGTTTTTCCTTTAAATGTGCCAAACCGGTAATAATCATTCCGATATTCATACTGTCCAACACCTGTTTCTTCATCTATATTATATTTTGAGGAAGAAACATAAGCATGAGTGCGTCCACCAATTCCTACAGCTACATAAGGCCCTACTGCTAATTTAAGACGCACATCATCACAAAGTTTAAAACCCCAATGAGCCATAACAGGCAATTGCAAATAATAACGCGTGGACTCAACATCCGTTTTTTCATAATCCATGCTAAATCCTCCCCCTGTTGATATGTTTCCCCAACTCATAGGATGATACCCACCTTTCTGCATTAAGATATAAACTCCGGACTTCAAGCCAAAAGAAGGCTTTTTTCCCACCCCTTCCTTTAACTGATACAATACACCGGCACCAGCTTTAAAACCTAATGTAACTGATGTCCCTTCATTTTCCTTATTCACTACCAAGCCGGCTTCCGGCGTAACACTCCAACGAGACTGAGCACTCAACATCAGACTCGCCAAAACACCTACCATAAATAAAATTACTTTTTTCATCTTTTTCCTCTTTTTAGTTCATTATCTATGTAAAAGACTAAAAATTCAGAAAAACCCCCATTACATATTCGAAAAAATAATAAAATAACATGAGCAACTCACTCACATAACAAAAGAAATACCCGACACTTAAACATACCCTTTAAGAAATCATTAAAAAATAAACGCTGCAAGAACTAACAAATAGCAGCAAAAGTTATCGCTTATTTTTTGCATTCTCTTTATATTCAGTAGGTGTCATACCAAAACGTTGTTTAAAACATTTGCTGAAATAACGAGGATCATTAATACCTACCATATAAGCAATCTGCGTCATATTATAATCACCACTTTCTATCAATTGCGCGGCACGTTTCACACGCATCTCTTTAATAAACTCAATGGGGGCAGTCCTGTCAGGGTTTTCAGTTTCTTGAAAAAGACAGAACGACTCACCGCAAGTTCTTGTACCAAATCATCCACTATCAAATCGCCATTATCCATATTCTTCTCCATTAATTCCGTCAGTTTTTCCATAAATTTACGGTCATGCGAAGACATCTCAGGCTGTGTTTGCTGTTCTTCCTCCGGAACAGGCTGAATATTCATCAGATTCGCACAATACAACTGTTGTAACTTGACACGTTGTGTCAAAATATTCTCCACCCTAGCCTTCAGGTAAGTGGCACTAAATGGCTTCGTTATATAATCCTCAACTCCCAGCTCCATACCCTCCAACTTACTGTCCATATCCGTTTTAGCCGTCAGTAAAACCACTGGAATATGACTGGTCGCCATATTAGCACGCAAATCTTCTGTCATAGTAATACCATCCTTTTCCGGCATCATGATGTCACTAATAATAATATCCGGAACAAACTTCAAAGCTTTATCCAAACCATCAGCCCCATTAACAGCCTCTATGACGTTGAAATTTGAGATAAAGATACTACGCAAAAAGAAACGAAGTTCCAAATTATCTTCAACCAGCAACATCGTTTTACTTTCATTCCTTTTCTCTTCATGTCCCTGAACTGGTTCTTCCACCTCTTCCGGCCTCATTTCGACAGAATCAGAGAGAATGAACTCCACATTCTCCGTATAGTGCTCTTTACCTTTCAAAAACTCAACCGTGAAACAGCTGCCCTCCCCCTCTTTACTATCCACACGGATAGTCGCTTTGTGCAGTTCCACCAATTCCTTAACCAAAGAAAGACCGATGCCTGAGCTTTGCTGATTAAACAAATTCTTGTCCAGCAAATTTTCAAAACGGACAAAAAGAGAAGCTTTCTTGCTTTCAGAAATTCCTATACCTTGATCCTGTACACCAATCGCCACATTATGCTCATTTTCATGAATGAAAAGCGTAATCATCTTACCCTGTGGAGTATACTTAAAAGCATTGGAAAGCAGATTAAAGACAATCTTTTCCAGCTTATCCGCATCTACCCACAGTTTCAAGGAAGGCATTTCACTTTCGAATACAAAATCAATATGATGCTCTTCGGCCAACGATTCAAAATTATCCATGATATGGCGTACAAAAGGAACAATATCGATCTGTTCTATACGCAACTTCATTTTATTTTTCTGTATTTTGCGGAAATCAAGAATTTGGTTCACCAAGCGAAGCATACGGTCGGTATTACGTTCTACTACATGCAATTGCTCACGTACATCATCTGGCAAAGTCTTGTTTTTCAAAACATATTCTACAGGACCTGCAATCAACGTTAGCGGAGTGCGAAGTTCGTGAGAAATATTTTGTAAAAAAACGAAGTTTTATATCAGAAACCTGCTGTTCCACAGACACTTCATGTTTCAGACGATAAATAGTAAACAATATATATACTCCTGAAAACAGAATCAACAGAAAAGCAAGAATATAAATTGCCATAGCCCAAGCTGTTTCCCAAAACGAAGGCTGAATGGTGATTCTCAAACTGCGCTCGTTCTCTACCCAAACACCATCACTATTGGTCGATTTAACCTGAAAAACATAATCTCCTTTCGGAAGATTAGTATATGTAGCGGTACGCTGTCTGTCTACATAATTCCATTCTTTATCAAATCCGCGTAAACGATAAGCATAACGGATATTTTCAGGATAAATCATATCCAATGCAGCAAACGATAAGGTTACAATATTCTCCTTATGTGAAAGTACCAGATGTTCTGTATTATTGAGTGATTGCCGCAACAAACTTCCTGATACCCCTGGAACTACCTCTTGATTGGATATCTTCAAAGTACCTAAAATAATGGATGGTACATAATTACTCTTCTTAATATGCTCTGGTTCAAAATAAAGCACGCCACGACTGGTACCAAACAAAATGGTGCTGGAACTAAGATTCAACGACGTTCCCTCCTCAAAACGTATCTTACCACCAAAATCCCTTTCATTATAATTCTCAAAACGTTGTTCGGACGGAATAAATTTACTCAATCCGTTTTCCGTACTTATCCACAAGCTTCCTGTGTCATCCTCTTCTACAGACAACAGGATATCTGAAGGCAGACCATTCTTCACTGTATAGGATTTAAATACAGCTCCCCCTTCTCCGTTCATGGAAACAAGTTGGTTAAGGCCACCACCAAATGTAGCTAAATAAACTTCTCCTTGAGAAGTGGTTACAACCCGATATACGTTATTGTTGCTCAGACAATTCATATCATCGGGGATACGTGCATAAAGATGGAACACAATCGACTCCGGATCCTTAAAATCCTCTTTAAAACTAAGTGCGCCATCACTGCTCCCCACCCATATATTCCCCTTCTTATCAGAAGTGATATGGCGTACACGATAACAACGGTCATACGGAAAACCTTTCAGGTTATTTCTAGAACTAATAAACACATATTTCCCTTCAGGAGTTTTCTGAATATAATTCAACCCTCCACCAAAAGTTGCCACCCAAATACGTCCATGCTTGTCTTCATGTAACCAGTAAACACTATTATGACTCAGGCTATAAATATCATCTTCATCATATTTGAATCGAGTAAACTTAAAATGTGCCCCCTCCTTTTCTGCCAGAATAATACCATCCCCTTTAGTAGCAATCCAAATGTTTCCGCGAGAATCTTGCATGATATGATAAGGAACTCCACTTAACGGCCTACCAGATTTAGCTATAATCCCCTCTTCAGTCAGAATACCCTGAAAATCTAAATCAGAAGAATAAATTTCAATCTGACCGTCCCGTTTTCCCATCCAGATGCGATGTTCGCTATCTTCAAACAACGCACGTACCGTATTGGCATTCAAGTCATAACTGTGCCCCATGCGGGGATAAATATGGAACTGGCTTCCTAAAAAAGTAATCTTCTCCAACCCCTTAGAATGAGTACATAACCAAAGATTGCCTTGTTTATCGGATAACATAGAATGTAATTTGTTAGAAAAGTGCCAATCAGGTGAATCGGGGTCATTGTAGAAAGGTAACAGCCGATTTGCCTCCCTGTCATACCAAGAAAGCCCTCCTCCTTGCGGATGTACCCACAAATTACCGTTCAAGTCCTCACAAATATGAAAACTGGGATAGGAACGATCGGCACCACGAGGCTCCACTTGCATCTTTTCTTGCTTAAATACTTCCGTCAAAGGATTGAAATGACAAACCTTTCCCCATTCGGTCATCTCAAACCATGCTTCCTGCTTACTGTCAACATAAACAGAACGGAAAGCGTCTGCCGGGAATTCGGGACAATTGGATTTATTATAGACTTTACACTCTTTTGTATCCGAATGGTACAATATCAATCCTTCATGGGCAGTTGTTATCAACAGTCCCGTACCTTTTATTTCATTTATAGCAATCACTTTATCCTTTACCGGCAATTCCCAAAGACGAAAGATTTCATTTTGCAAAGAATAGCACCATATCCGTCCCCTGTCTGATCCAAAATAAAGTTCGTCACCATAACTGCAAAAAGAGTAGAAAGCCTGTACGGATTCATCTTTGCCTGATTGGATATTCACAAAATAAGAAACAGGCTCTTCTTTATCATTCGTAATCTTTAGCAGACCGTTATCAGTAAGTAACCACTCTTGATTATAAGCATCGCTAAAAACCTGATTAATGTGAGCGGCATTTCCTCCATGACTATGAGTAGCATATACTTGAGTGGTTACACTGTAATCCTTAGGATTTGTTTTCACACGGACAGCCCCCTCATTTTCAGAAAGTAGCCAAATGACACTGTCGGGCAATATTTTAATAGAAGAGAAACGCATGCCCTCCTCTTCACCTTCTGCAGGAATTTGTTCGAATTTCTCTGTTCTTTGGTCAAAACGATACACACGGTAATCATACGTTTGCAGCCAAATATAATTATAAGGGTCTACTTCCAATAAGTCTACCCGGTTGTTAGTCATAGTAATTTTATTCCCTTGTCTGGCTTTATAAACTTTGAAGTCATAACCATTGAACCGGTTGATTCCATCCCAAGTAGAGAACCATAAAACTCCATTATGGTCTTGTACCATGCTCATGATAGAGTTCTGAGACAAACCGTTTTCCGAAGAATAATGAGTAAAGATACAATTAGGCTGACTTTTTGCATAAAAAAAGAACAGCAAAGTAAGTATAAACAGAATGTGTCTTTTCATTTCGTAGATTTTCATATATAGTATGGCAAAAATACATAAAAAACGAGAGATACCGACATACAAGTTCCTAAAAAAATAAAAGGGGCAAAGTTAAATCCCCCTTTTATCATTCCACTCTTCCTTGACATTTTCCATAGGGGTAAATAAGATCCATCCCTACAGTGACAAAGTATTATTACATGAAGAAAAAACAGCTTATCTCTTTAAATTCTGCAACAATACATTTCCATTTTCCACAGGATTCCATCCGTCATCACCTGCCAAAATCTGTGCTTCATTATAATTACTGATATCGTTCAGTTGCTTTCCAAACGAAGCACGCGAAGCGGTAGCCGCCCCTTCTCCTGTATTCTGATATTCAGCATAGAATACGGTTTCCTCATTTTCTTTTTTGCCCCAGTTGTTCCACCCCACCGGAAGAATATGCTTTCCTAAATCACAATGAATAAAGACAGCCTGTGCATAAGGACGCCAAGGACGGGACAAATACACCTTCTGAGCCTCAACCACACCCGTCAATTTACAGCCAATAAAAACATAACCATATTTCTTGCCTTGATCTGTAGAAGGAGCGGTAACATAACCATCACCCAAGCTATGGATGGTGCAATCCTTAAACAATGCCGTAGACCAGCCAAAAATAAAATCCACCGTACCCTCTATATAACAATGGTCATAGAACTGACGACTGTCTTTGCCATAAGTATACAAAGTATCCTGATTTCCCAAAAAACGACAGTTTTTGAAATAAGCGCGATCTCCACTAACAAAACAGGCCACTGCCTGCCCTACTCTGCCGGCACTATTCTCGAAGGTGATATTCTCAGCATAGAAATCGGGAGCATAGATATAACAGGTTGATGAACCGGAGGTAGACATTTCTTCTCCGAAACAGTTCTTTTTAGAAGCAAAATCATCATTTGTCAGAATTGCTCCGTCCTCACCTATCAAAGAAATACTAATCTTACTTTCAGGAATAACCACTTTCTCTTTATATACCCCTTTACGGACTAGAATAGTAGTGCGTCCTGCTTTACGAAAATCGGGAACAGCATGGATCGCTTCCTGAATGGTAAAGAAATCACCACTGCCATCTTTTGCCACAACAAAATCATAATGACGTATAAAAGGCCCCAATACAGGAACCTCTTTAGCTATAGCATCCACTGTCAAACCTGCAATAGTACGCGCCCCATATACATTCAGGTGCGTATTATCCTCACGGCCTTTCGGACAAGCTGCACACACGCCTTCAGGAATCCACATGAACAATTTTTTTGAGGCCTCCGGCCCCATTCTCTGCACCAAATCATGCGTTATCTTATTCATATCCACAAAAGGCACATCCAATTCTTTTGCCACATTGCGCGGAGAATCCAAATATTTTCCATGAGTGTCAATCAGCACTTCTCCATCTTGAGAAACACCCCCCTTTGACAAATCCTTGCGCACATCATCTTCGGCCACCGCATTTTTATTATTCCGAAAATTACGGCGAACTATAGCATTGAACAAAACGGGAATTCCTCCTTTGGCACGTGTTTCTTTTACAAAACGGCGTAGATTGGCATCAAAAGTAGATCCGGGATCAGTATGACGTTTCTCATCTACCTTCTCATCATTATGCCCAAACTGAATAAAAACATAATCACCCGGCTTTACTTTATTAATTACTACCTCCCATAATCCTTCATCAATAAAACTTTTAGAACTCCGACCATTTCTAGCATGGTTTTCCACACGAATATTTTCACTGAAATATCCTCCCAGCACATGGCCCCATCCACGTTCCTGATTACCTCCCTCTAAGGATTTGTTGGCCATAGTCGAGTCACCTATCATAAAAATAGTAATTGTGTGGTCTGCCGTAAAAGCAGAAAATAACAACAAGGCAACAAATGCCATCAACATCTTAATTTTCATCGCTTTCTATTTTAAATTTTGATTAAAGAACTCAAGTATATCAGCCTGTATCTCCTTACTGCAAAAATGAGGCAAATCATAGAACTTGGTAGTCAATAGATTTTCTACCGATTGACCCTTCCATACATCCTGTATGGTAGAGAAAGCGCTTTCAACGCCCTTTACAGGAAAAAGTTTGTCCCGCAAACCATTGATGAACAACATCGGTTTGGGACAGGCGATAGATGCCACATGAGGATAATCCATCCAATTCCGTATTCCGGGAATAATCATGGAATAAGCAGACCCGCCTTTGTTCTGATTATTGGTAAGTGTCATTAAGCTATCTGTAGTATTCATCCAGCACACAGCAGCGCCTGCCTTCACCACATCTGTAGCGGCACTGACCATCCAAGCACGATGTGCTCCCATAGAAAAGCCCATAGTACCTATTCTATCTTTACTGACCATAGGCAATGTAGCCAAAAACTCAGCACTACGGATATCATCCCAAACAATCAAGGCCCCCCATGACATTCCCATCTGTAGCATATTGGCAGCCAACGCTTGCTGTGAGTCATAGCGCACTCCTTCCTTACGTCCCCGTTCCCCCCAAAACAAGGCATCCACAGCAAGCACTACATATCCATGGCTTGCCAGATAATCACCCACATACTGTTTATCATAACATCTTTCCGCCCAATCATCCGCATCGGCTGTCACAGATGCCTCCACACCGAACGGACGTACCATCTTCTCTTTCCCTATTGAGAAATGGGCCCCATGGTCGTGAAGTAATAACACTGCAGGAAATGGTCCCTTCCCCTCAGGGACCAACAGATAAGCGGGAACACGGGAATATTCCGAAACATTAAACAGAATTTTTTCCACTGTATACCCTTCCCTCCGCTCAATATCTATCACTTCTTTATCAAAAGCCGCTACAGGAGGAGCAGGCTGCATACAATCCAACAAAACTTTTCTAGCCTCTTCACGCCATTTTTCAAAATTTCGGATAGAAGAGTTCCCCCATGCCATAGAATAAGTCAGACTTTCTTTCAGCTTCTGATAAAACAGCGGCATATCATTCTGCGTTTCATAACGCATAGAGACGGTTTCCACCTTTTCTTGAGCAGAAACCGTCAGACATATCCCGAACAACAATAAACAAATTACAGCATTCTTCATAAACCTATACCTAACAAACTTTTACTTTTCAAGGTAACTAATTAATTTTATCATATTATCAATATAATCCCCTACAGAGATGCACAATTCTCCGGTAGTACACGGATAAGGTGATGTATCGTGCTCGTCCCCTACAAAAGTAGCTATATATTTCGTTTCCTCACTAGGTCCTGAAACAGTATATGGCTTATACGGGTTCGAGGTTGACTTTAAAGGAGAGAGCCAGCAACCGTCCTTAGTCAGTGATTGCACCAATTTCCGGGCAACTTCTTCCGTAGCTTTTCCACGTAAACGAGTATAATATTTAGGTAAAGGAACCAAATGATCCTGTAGCAAAGGTGAATTCTTCGCCAACTCGGATACAGGAAGTTTCTTCACTTCCTCATAACGGCGACGCAGTTCACCAGGATTCACAAAAATTGCCGAATTATAATGAGCTATTGTATTTTCTATATTCTGATCAATATAATACGTTCCATTTTTCACATTACTTCCCTTACGATGGACATACAGTGGTTTACCTGTATCAGGATCAACAAAACGAGGAACCAAAATAGCTTCCGGATTAGTAGACTGACGCTTCCATTTCTTCACATCCGATTCCGGTAATTTCATTGATTCCAAAAAACGAATTGCAGCAGGAATCCCCGACAGGAAACGAGTATCAGCTGTAAGTTTATAGTAATCCATCATTAAATTGATAAGACGGACGGTAGTACCGGTATTCACACTGCGCGGTTCATAAGAACGGGCATGAGCCGGTTTCAAATCATCTACTGTATATTGGTCCGCCCAGCCTGCATAAGGTTCCCCTTGTTGAAGAGAAATCATCAAGTACATAGCACGCATAATAGGCTCCTTTACCCCTTGCAACCCCATTGCTTGATAGCATTGAATCAAAAACTCGGTCGCATCAGGAATCACATCATCATTCAGAGTAATAAAAGACGAATAATCTTTCTTACCTTGAAAAGGGTGATCATACATCAAAGGATAACGTTGAGGCCATCCACCCACCGGATATTGACTTTTCAAAACAAAATCAATGGTTTTCTCCAAAGCCGGACGGAAAGCAGGATCATTTTTTTCCACATACATACGAAGTAGAAATTTAGCAGCCTCCATAGTACCCGCATCATCATAAGTCGCATTTCCATAATAATGTTGAAATTCCTCCAGACGCCAGCCATTTTTACCAACGGTATCATACCAGGACTTTAACGAGTTCTCTCCTGCAAAATCAAATACATAATTCCATCCT
>ENA-OQBV01000527-OQBV01000527.1-human-gut-metagenome-genome-assembly--contig:-NODE-527-length-21561-cov-3.390361_pt1 | contig 21561 bp, 15 predicted proteins | sample MGYA00242750_ERZ504559 | MGnify/ENA primary metagenome ERZ504559 (study PRJEB26092, sample SAMD00036230) | human gut metagenome | host: Homo sapiens | study: EMG produced TPA metagenomics assembly of... | reverse complement strand
AGGCTATTGTAAACGAGGTATTTTTATCAAGACGAATCCGGACCGTCGGAGGTTTATCGTGATATTTATGTGAATAATTGTGAGTTTGGTGAAGTGGAGGATCTTTTTATGTAACTTCCAATGTATAGCAGGCGAGGGGATGGATAACCATCATTTTACTGAGGTGCAATGATATTTATGTAAAGGATTTGAAATGCAAAAAGGTGAATGTAGCTGCATTGGTGCTTCAAGGTACAGAGGCAAAGCCTATTTATAATGTGACTTTGATAACGTGGATGTGGATAAAGCAGGGATAGGTCTTAGTTTTTCGAATACGAAGACAATTGGGGTTTCTAATTGTAATTTGGGAGGTTATGTTGGGGTGCCGTCTACAGCCAGTGCGAAAGATGGTATATTCAATAAATAGATTTGTTTGACTTCTTGGTTCACTTCGCCGATTCCTTGAGAAAGTCTTGTTACGCTGGAATGACAGAGTAAAAGGAAAGCAGGAAACTGTTTTCGGACAGACTGGGGAGGATTTTTCATCCCTCAGCTAAACAAATGTTTTTATAGATGGTTCTATAAGTAAAAAAGACGATAATTATGAATACAAATGAATTTGCCCGAATTTTATTGACTTGGATTAAGAGTTTTCTATCATGGATAGGCATCCCGCGCGATAGGTTGAATGAACTGGATGAGATTATTTTCTTGATCCTGATTGTAGTTATTGCTTTTGCTGTAGGAGCTGTATTTCATTATTTATCTGTGCGTTTCACACGGAAGGTGTTGAAATATAAAAATATCAGTTTTTTAAGTTCGTTGATAGAATACAATGCTTTGCGGAAAATGTCTGCGGTCATTCCGCCGCTTATTATATCCGCTTTGTTGCCGTTTGCGTTCGATTATCGTTCTACTTGGTTTACTGCCAGTGAAAAAATCACTTGGATTTATTTCTTTATCGCTTTGTTGTTTTCGGTCAATGCCGTGTTAAATTCGGTGGGTAATGTGCTGATGAACAAGGAGCAGTTACAGAATCGTCCGATGAAAGGTTTCATACAAATCTTTCAAGTGATTTTTTCGTGTATTGCCATCATTGTCATCATTTCTATATTGATTAATAAGTCGCCTCTCAATCTGATTACCGGACTGGGTGCTTTTGCTGCCGTGCTGATGTTGATTTTCAAAGATACCATCCTTGGCTTTGTGGCGGGGGTGCTGCTTTCCGAGAATGATATGGTGCATATCGGCGATTGGATTGAGATGCCTCAGAATAATGTGAATGGGGTGGTGATGGATATCACTCTGAACATTGTGAAGGTTCAGAATTTCGATAATACTATTGTCACTATACCTCCTTATTCATTAGTTTCCGGTTCATTTATCAATTGGCGTGGGATGACTGAATCGGGCGGACGGCGTATTATGCGCGAGTATGCGTTGAAACTGGATTACATACAACCCTGTACTCCTGAATTTTTGGAGAAAATGAAGAAGTTTGATGCTGATTTGGCCGACTTTATCACAGAAAAGCAGAAACAGGCGGCCGAAGGAAAGGTAGCGAATACTGACAATCCGGCCGGATTGGTAAATGGAACCATTGATACGAATGTAGGGCTGCTTCGTGCTTATATGACTCTCTATCTGAAGCGCCATCCTTTTATCAGTAAGGACCTGTTGCTGATGGTACGCACGTTGGCTCCTACGGAGAATGGTCTGCCTGTACAAATTTATTGTTTCTCGGCCAATAAGAACTGGCCTAGTTATGAATCTATCCAGGCGGAAATCATGGAGCATTTTGTTTCTGTTCTTCCCGAGTTTGGATTGTATCCGTTCCAGAATCCTACTGCCAGAGATTATGTAATCAGTGGTTTGATAGAGTCTGGCAAGGACCTTTCTACTGTAGACGGAATTCCTTGGCATTCGGTCTTGCCAAAGGAAGAAAAGGTATAGTTAGGGATTTAAACATTTATTAATGACTTGCGGTTGAACAATTCTTGTTGCCGCCGTGTTATATAAATGTGTTTTTCATAGTATTAGATTAAAGGTTGAAGATTGCAATCGGCTTGAGAGAAGTAGTTGCATCTGAAGTAGAAGCGTCTACTATAAAAAATATAGAAAGGTTGTTCCTTACGGGACAGCCTTTTTGTTTTGTTAAAAGAAACCATTCGCATTAACTTGAAATGTTAAAGGATTTGTTGCTTTTATTAAACAATACTATAATTTTTCCTTAACGCTTCCTTAAATTTGCAGATAGCAGGAAAGTGCGTATATTTGTATGTGTGTTTTTCATAGTATTAGATTTAAGGTTAACAAAAGGTTGGAGCAAGGCGTTGCTCCCTTTTTTTATGGAATAACGTGAGGCTTACATCTGCTGTCCGGTTCCGATACCCAATACAGAACCACAGAGAAGAATCCGTGCAATGTATTCCTCTCCGTGACTGTGTAACTTAATTCTGCTCTTTAATGCAAGGAGAAGGCTGAATTAAATAATCTCGATGCCTTGCTTCCGGCATAACTCCAATCCCACATCCTTTAACTTGAATTTCTGTATCTTTCCGCTGCCCGTCATAGGGAACTCATCAACAAAGAAGATATATTTAGGAATTTTGTAACGGGCTATCTTGCCATCGCAAAAGTCACGTACATCGAATTCGTTCATTTCCACCCCTTCGTGCAAGATGATGAATGCGCCTACCGCTTCTCCGTATTTCTTGGAGGGGATACCGGCTACCTGTACATCTTTTATTCCTTCCATCTGATACAGGAACTCTTCTATTTCCCGTGGATAGATATTCTCTCCGCCACGGATAATCATGTCTTTTATTCTTCCTGTGATACGATAATTACCTTCTTCGTCTTTCACTCCCAAATCCCCTGAGTGGAGAAAGCCGTTCCGGTCTATCACTTCGGCGGTTGCTTCGGGGTTTTTGTAATACCCCTTCATGGTGTTATACCCTTTGTTGCACATCTCGCCTTGTACGCCTATGGGACATTCTTCGCCTGTTTCCGGATCGATCACTTTTACTTCCGTAAACTCGAAATCACGGCCCACTGTGTTGCAGCGTACATCAAACGAATCGTCGATGCGGGAGGCTGTCATGCCGGGAGAAGCTTCTGTAAGCCCGTATACACTGGTGACCTTCATAAACATTTCTCTTCTACACGTTTCATCAGTTCTACCGGACAGAGTGAGCCTGCCATAATGCCGGTACGCAGACTGGACATATCGAACATATCAAACATGGGATGGTTCAGCTCGGCAATGAACATGGTAGGAACCCCGTATAAGGCCGTGCAGCGTTCCTTGTGGACGGAGGCAAGTACCAGCAGTGGGTCAAAGCGTTCCACCATTACCTGCGTACACCCGTGTGTAAGGCAGTTCATGGTGGCTAACACCACTCCGAAGCAATGGAACAGGGGTACGCAGACACATAGTTTGTCATCGGAAGTGAATTTCATGTGCTCGCCCGTCAGGAAACCGTTATTGCTGATGTTGTAATGGGTGAGCATGACTCCTTTGGGGGAAACCGGTCGTGCCCGAAGTGTACTGCATGTTCACTGTGTCGTGGCAGTCTACCTTCGCTTTCGCTTCCAGCAGCTCGTCATCGTCTATGTTGCATCCCAGAAGCAGAATCTCGGCGGTGTTGTACATACCCCGGTATTTCTCGGGGCCGATGTAAATCACGTTCTTCATGCAGGGGAAGCGTTTGCTCTTCAGATATCCGCGCTGGCTGGTCTTTAGTTCGGGCAGCATGGCGTAGACCATATTTACATAGTCGTCATTGCCACGGTCTCCGTTTACGATACACAGCGTGTGCATGTCCGAGTTCTGGCAGAGGTATTCCAGTTCTGCCTGTTTGTAGTTGGTATTTACTGTTACGGCCACGGCACCGATTTTGGCGCAAGCGTACAGAAAGGTCAGCCAGTCGGGCACATTACCCGCCCAGATTCCTACATGGGTTCCCCGCTTCACGCCGATGGCTAGCAGTCCTTTGGCCATGTGGTCTACACGTTCGTTAAATTGTTTCCAGGTGAAGCGCAGATTACGGTCGGAATATACGATATATTCTTTATTGGGGGTGGTGAGGGCCCAATGTTCAAGCCAGTCACCAAGGGTTCTTGTGCTTAATTCCATCATAAATCAAATAGGGGTATAGATAACGGCCAATATTTTGGCGGCTTGTCCTTGATATCCGTGTACGTGGTGCGGAACAATAGAATCATAATAAATACTGTCTCCGGCTTTGATCAGATGGCATTTTTTACCGTGGCATACTTCGATGGTGCCTTCCATGACATAGATAAACTCTTCGCCTTCATGCGAGGAGAGCGAGAAGTGGGTTTCCTCTGTCGGTTCTACGTCCACGATGAATGGTTCCATATGCCTGTCCGCTTTTGATTTTGACAGTGAGTGGTAGCGCATATGTGTACGCAGGTCCATTGCATTGTTCGAGAAACTGATGGTATCCTCACTCTCTTGTTTCCGGCAGATTACTGCTCCTTGTTCTTCCTGGTCGTCCAGAAAAGTGCCCAGACGTACCCCTAACGCACGGGCTATCTTGATGAGGGGAGCCAATGAAGGAAGATCTACATTATTCTCTATTCGTTCTATTTGTTCTTCGGCAAGGCCTGAGCGTACGGCCAGTTCGGCTACACTGATTTCTTTTGTTTCACGTAGTGATTTTATTTTTTCACCAACAATCTTTGTGCTGTCCATGGTTTGTTTTTAATAAGTTTGCAAAGTATAAAGTGCAAATATATAATAAAAAAGAATTGGACAGTCTATTTTTGTTCTGAATATGTAAAAAAGGTAGGTTAGTGACGAATTGCCGGTCATTTATCATTAATAGTCGGTAAGTTTCGAATATTTGTGTTTTTTGTTCTATCTTTGTTCTCGAAACTTAATTAAAGATTAAAACTTATGTTCTCAGGGATTGTAGAAGAATATGCGGAGGTGGTGCGTATTGTAAAGGAGCAGGAAAATCTGCACCTCACCTTGAAATGTTCGTTTGTGGACGAACTGAAAATAGACCAGAGTATCTCTCATAACGGCGTGTGCCTGACTGTTGTCAGTTTGCAGGATGGCACGTACACGGTTACCGCCATGAAAGAAACGATAGAGCGTTCCAACATCGGCTTGTTGAAAGTGGGAGATAAAGTGAATGTGGAACGCAGCATGATGATGAACGGGCGGCTGGACGGTCATATTGTGCAAGGGCATGTGGATCAGACTGCCGAATGTATGGATATAAAGGATGCTGAAGGGAGCTGGTATTTTACTTTCAGATATGCGTTTGACAAGGAAATGGCGAAGCGCGGTTACATCACGGTGGACAAAGGCTCGGTTACGGTGAACGGTGTGAGTCTGACCGTTTGTAACCCTACGGAGGATACTTTCCAGGTTGCCATTATTCCTTATACTTACGAACATACCAATTTCCATACTTTTAAAGTGGGAAGCATTGTGAATATAGAGTTTGATATCATCGGCAAATATTTAAGCCGCATGATGCAGTTCTCCTGATTCTTTCACCGCAGGTTGCACAGATGATTGTTAAAGATGAAAAAAAGGTTCTTTGTGGAAATCCGGAATTATCCGCATCGGCTTTTGAACAAAAAAGAATCTGTGCAATCTGTGGTAAAACAAATATCAGAATTATAAATCTTTTAGCAATATCTTACTGGTGCTTTTATAATATTCTTCGCGGGCATTGGTCAATGCCTCCCAAGGACCGCTATATCGTTCCCGGTCTATTTTGAAGGCTTCTGTTCCGGCTATGTCCAGTCTGTTCAGCAGCATAGCCACGTTCATCCGGTTGATATCTACTGACGGCAAATAGCCTATGCTTTCATCGTCACCGTCCATAGAAGTTTCGTAAACCATGTGCATGTCCTGTAGTTCGTATAGGATTTTCTTAGTGAGTCTTATCGGGATTTTATGTTCGTCGCTGAGTGTCTCGGCGGTATAAGGAGTCTCTTCCGTTTCAAATCGTTTGCATATCAGAGACATGATGAGGATGCACAGAAAGTCGTGATAACGGCGGCTGATATTTGCCGTCTCTTTGCTGAAGCTGTAGTTGCGAAGATTCTGTGCCACATAGCAAAGCTCTGCGCCATACAGGCAGATTCCCCATGAAATTTGCGCCCATAACAAGAACATTGGAATAGCGGCGAAACTACCATAGATTGCATTGTATCTTGATACCCATATCTGACTGCCGATATACAAGTATTGAAAAGCCTGAAAGGCAGTGCCTGCGATGATACCCGGAATGATGGCATATTTCAGTTTCACTTTAGTATTGGGCATAAAGACGAACAGCCCCGTGAACATGGCCCAAGTCAGGATGAAAGGAACCAGGCGTACCAGAAATTTCATCAGGGGTGCCAGTAATACGAAGTCCTCCATGTTTTTCACCATGGTGGACATAAAGATGGTAAGACCACTGGAAAGTACGATAAGTAGGGGTAACAAGAGCAGGATGGAGAAATAATCCGTCATTTTGCGATACAGCGTACGGGGTTTCTTCACTTGCCATATATAATTGAAGGTACGTTCTATGTTATAGGTTAGGCTCAAAATGGTCCAGAACAACATTACCAGACCCACTCCGATAAAAACCCCGCTTTTGGCGTGCACCAGATAAGAGTCAATCAGGCCGAGAATGGTTTCGGCAGCCGCACTCTGTCCTTCAAGACCGCTACGGAACTGGGTTTCCAGCAGGTTGGAGAAACCAAATCCACGTGCGATGGCGAATAGAATGGCCAGAATGGGAATGATAGAAAGCAGGGTGCTGTATGTCAGTGCGGATGCTTTATTCAAAATACGTCCCTGAGTGAACTCACGAATAGAAAGAGTGGCGATTTTTATTGCATTATAGAGTATTCCTCGGGATTTGCTAACCTCGTCTTCTGTCACTCGCCATATATCATCTTTGAGAAACGATTGCAGACCTTTCAGTTTTTCCTTGTTCATGGTACTCATAAGCTCTTTATTAGGATATATGAAAAAAAGCAGCCGGCCTGTAAGCCGGGTTCTGTTCCTCGCCTTGCGGCGAAGTGCCTGCCATTTATCTACGCCTGTTGTCACCAACAGGCTCTAGCGGTCTACCCTCCGACGTGGGGCGAGCAACCCTCATAATGTCGGTTTACATGACCTTACAACTCCTAAGACGTACAGCCCGTCATGTCACCATGCGGCTGGTGGGCTCTTACCCCACCTTCTCACCCTTACCCCGTTTCCCGTAGGAATTGTGGCGGTTGTTTTCTTCTACGTTACTCCACCTTCGCAGATGGCTTTCTGTTAGGAAGTAGGATGCTCTGCGTTGCCCGGACTTTCCTCTTTCGCTTTGCGGCGTCAGCGGCAGACCGGCCGGCTGCTTTTAAGTTTACAAAGATAGCGATTTTAGGTTAAACGTAGGATAATAAAGCGGAAAAAAGTAAGAAAATAAATGAAAAAACAAAGAAAGAGCGGAACAGCCCATTACTTTTTCTTGGTATATATAATAAAAGAGGAGAAAATCAGTGATGCTCGGTTCGGCACTCCTGCTTATTGTATAGAAACAACGGTAAAAACAGGAAGAATATTTAAAATAAATGAACTGTGCCGGAAAGAGAAGTGGGTGCTGTTTTCACTTTCCCTCTCCGGACACGGAATTTAGCGGTAGAATCCCAATTCGTTTCTCAATGAACGCACTTCCTGTTGCAAAAAGTTCTATACGTTCCAGCATGTGGTGGATGGCGTCGATTCCTGCAATATTGATGGACAAGTCATAATATAAATGCGTGTAACGCTCCAGCTCCGCTAGTTGGGATGCGGGGAGGTAGCGTTCCTCGTCAATCACCCGGACTTCGATCAGTCCGTCTTCTTCCAGTTCCGTAATGAACGACGGGTCCACATGGCAACTGGTCGCAAAAAATCGTTGATAATAATTAAATCGCTCTGTCATAATCCTTCTCGTTTTTTTAATTGCTACTATCTTTTAATTGGCGGAACAACTCTTTCTGATGTTCGGTAAGGTTGCTAGGAATGGTGACATTATAAGTTACTATCAGATCGCCAAATTTGCCTTCTTCCTTGTAAACAGGAAAGCCTTTGCCTTTCAAACGGACTTTGGTTCCGTTCTGGGTTTCAGGTTTTACTTTCAGTTTTACCTTGCCGTTCAGTGTGTCCACGGTTTCTTCACCACCCAGTACGGCGGTGTAGAGGCTAAGCGGAGCATCGATATATAAATCATTCCCCAGACGTTTGAATACAGGATCGTCTGGAATGACAAAGGTGATGTACAGATCGCCTGCAGGACCACCGTTTACTCCCGGTGCACCATGACCACGCAATTTGATAGTCTGTCCGTTGGCTATACCTGCCGGAACAGTGATACGTATGTTCTTTCCGTTTACATTAAGCACTTGTTTGTGTGTTTCGGCGGCTTCACGCAATGAAAGTTGTAATTCAGCATTATAGTCCTGTCCACGGAATCCGGCACTTCGTCTGCCGTTTGCACCGCCACGATGTCCGAACAGTTCTTCAAAAAAATCAGAGAAGCCACCTGTGCTGCCACCGAAATGTGCACCGCTGAATTCTTCTCCTCCATTGCCGGAATACCAGTAACTGCCGTTACCGTCCGTACCGAATCCGCTTCCGGCTCCACCAAATCCTCCGAATCCACCGGCTCCTCTATATTGTTGCTTTTGTTTTTCAAATTCGTCGGCATGTTTCCAGTGTTCACCGTATTCGTCGTATTTCTTACGTTTTTCCGGGTCACTCAGTACTTCGTTGGCTTCATTTATCTCCTGAAACTTATCTTTGGCCCTAGGGTCATTCGGATTCAGGTCAGGATGGTATTTGCGGGCCAGCTTACGGAAAGCCTTCTTGATATCATCTTGGGTGGCGCTTTTGTCCACTCCCAATACTTTGTAATAGTCTATGTAAGCCATATTATATATTTGTTAAATTTCATCTGCTTTAAGGGAAACAAAATACATGCCAATTGGTTGTGTTCTGTTTTTATTTTATTATCTTTGCAGCGAATTTTTAGAAATTATTCTAAAGGAAATGAGGGGATTGGCAATCATATTCAGGTTTTTTTATGCTATTAGTCCTGCTGCTTCCTGTGGTTGCTCTGTGTCCTGTGAAGGCGGAAACAACTCTGGAAGGGCCTATCCTTATTGTCACTTCTTATAACCCCGAAACTCGTAGTATTTCTGACAACCTGTCTGCTTTTATGGATGAATACCGACAGCGTGGCGGCAAGTATACTCCGATCATAGAGAGTATGAACTGCAAGAATTTGTCCGAGGCTTATCTGTGGAAATCGCGTATGGCCTCCATCCTTGGTAAGTATAAAGGGAAAAACCGTCCGTCACTGGTTATATTGCTGGGGCAGGAGGCATGGTCGGCTTATATTTCACAAGACACGGAGATAGCTAAAAAGACTCCGTCCATCTGTGGTATGGTCAGTGTCAACGGACTGGTATTGCCTGATGATAGTATCGACACACGGGTATGGGAACCTGAAAGTAAGAATATTTATACGGATTTCGGCGATTATAATATTGTTGCCGGTTATGTATATGAATATGATGTCGATAAAAACATAGAGTTGATGCGTCGCTTTTATCCTGATATGCGCCGTGTGGCATTTATATCGGATAATACCTATGGCGGGCTGTCTATGCAAGCCTTGGTTAAAAAAGGAGATGGAGAAGTACCCTGATTTAGAGACGATTTGGCTGGACGGTCGTACGGAAACCTTTATGGAAGTGAGTGAAAGGATGCGCAGATTGCCTCAAAATACGTGTGTATTGTTGGGAACATGGCGTGTGGACTGTACGGAGAGTTATGTTATTGGTAATACGACTTATATGCTGCGTGATGCGAATCCTACCCTGCCTGTGTTTACTATCGCATCTGTGGGATTGGGACATTGGGCATTGGGAGGATATACTCCCGAATACCATGCGGTAGGAAAGAATATAGGCGCGGTTACTTATGATTTTTTGGATAAAGGAGATAGAGAAGGGGTGGACTTGGTGACTATTCCCGGAAACTATACTTTTGATATAAAGCGTTTGCATGAATTCAAATTGGATTCATTGAATCTTCCTCAGGGAGCGGTGTTGGTGAACAAGACTCCTTCGCTTTATGAGCAGTATAAATATTGGGTCATAGGGGTTGTTTCGGCGTTCATGTTCCTGATAGCCTGTTTCTTGATAGCCATATATTATATTATCCGTATCAACCACTTGAAACATCATCTGGAAGTGTCTGGCGAGGAGTTGTTGGTAGCCAAGGAGAAAGCGGAAGAATCCAACAGGCTGAAGACAGCTTTTCTGGCCAATATGAGCCACGAGATACGCACTCCGTTGAATGCTATTGTGGGATTTTCCAGCGTGTTGGTCAGTGATGATTCCTCTCCTGCCGAGAAGGCGCAGTATTGTGATATCATTCAGAAGAATTCCGATTTGTTGTTGCACCTCATAAATGATATTCTGGACATCTCGCGCATGGAATCCGGAAAAATAAAATTCGTATGGGAGGAATGTGATGTAGTAGAGTTGTGTCAGACGGCTTTGTCTACAGCGGAGTATGGACGCAAGACCAGCGCTTTGTTTCTGTTCGAAACTCCTGTAGCTTCGCTGGTTATCAAGACGGATGCCCAGCGCCTGAAGCAAGTATTGATTAATTTGTTGTCCAATGCCGCTAAATTTACCCCGTCCGGTTCTATTAAATTGGCGATTGCCATAGACAAACAGCATCAACAGTTGGAATTGTCTGTGTCGGATACCGGTTGCGGTATTCCGTCCGATAAGAGCGACAGGGTTTTTGAACGTTTCGAGAAATTGAATGAATATTCCCAAGGTACAGGGCTGGGATTGGCCATCAGCAGGCTGATAGTCGAGAATTTGGGAGGTAAGATATGGGTGGACAAGGATTATACCGAAGGCGCCCGGTTTGTATTCACGCATCCTTTAACTAAAAAAGAAAAAGAATAGAGATATGAAATATAGAATATGTATCAGCGCCCTGCTGTTGTGGGCGGGTATGCAGGTGTCTGCATCCAATAATCAGAAAGAAGTGGTTATCAAGATTATAGAAACCAGTGATGTGCACGGGAATTTCTTTCCGTATAACTTTATCGAACGGAAAGAATGGAGTGGAAGTCTTGCCCGTGTTCATTCCTTTGTGAAAGAGCAGCGTGAGAAATATGGGGATAATTGCCTGTTGATGGATAATGGGGATATCCTGCAAGGTCAGCCTACAGCTACTATTATAATTTTATGGATGACCGTGTCTACCCATGTGGCGGCGGATATGGATGAATTATATGGGATGTGTGGTAGGCAATATGGGTAATCATGACGTAGAGACCTGGGCATGCGGTGTACGACCGTTGGATAAAACAGTGCGATTTTCCGGTACTGGGGGCTAACATTATAGACAATGCCACCGGAAAACCTTATCTGAAATCCTACGAGGTGTTGGAGCGTGACGGAGTGAGGATAGCGGTTCTGGGTATGATTACTCCGGCCATTCCTTCATGGTTGCCGGAGAAGTTATGGAGTGGCCTGCATTTTGAGGAAATGGAGCCCTGCGCACGTAAGTGGGTGAAGATTATAAAGGAAAAAGAGAACCCCGATGTCATTGTGGGATTGTTTCATGCCGGAAAGTCGGGCAACGTGTTGGGACAGGTGGTGGAAGATGCCTCTATGGATGTTGCCAAACGGGTCCCGGGCTTTGATGTGGTGCTGATGGGGCACGACCATACAAGGGAATGTGTAAAGGTGCAGAATGTGGCAGGAGACAGTGTGTTGGTCATTGATCCGGCAAACAATGCCAATGTGGTTTCGGATGTGACCCTGACCGTAACAAAGAAAGACGGGAAAGTGGTGGCGAAGTCGGTGGAGGGCAGATTGGCGGATATGAACAAGTATCCTGTCAGCCAGGAGTTTATGGATAAATTCGCTCCTCAATATAAGGCTGTAAATGACTTCGTATCCCGTAAAATCGGTACTATTTCACGTACCATCACAGCGAAGGATGCTTATTTCGGTTCTTCTCCTTTCATAGACCTGATTCATCAGTTGCAATTGGAAATTTCGGGTGCTGAAGTGTCCTTCTGTGCTCCGTTGTCCTTCCGGGCAGAGATTAAAGAAGGAGACATCTATGTGAGTGATATGTTTAATTTGTACAAGTACGAGAACATGCTGTATGTGATGGAACTCTCGGGCAAGGAAATTAAAGATTTCCTGGAAATGGCATACGCCATCTGGACTAATCAGATGAAGAGTCCCGAGGACCACCTGATGCTTTTCAAGGAGCCGGTAGAGGAGGGAAAGCGTGCTAATTTCAAGAATTTCAGCTTTAACTTTGATTCTGCCGCAGGTATTAATTATACGGTGGACGTGACCAAGCCGGCAGGAGAGAAAATCACGATTCAAAGCATGTCGGACGGGACTCCCTTCAGTATGGATAAGGTTTATAAAGTGGCTTTGAATTCTTACCGTGGGAACGGTGGCGGAGATTTATTGACCCTTGGAGCAGGAATTTCCAAGGAAGATTTGGCAAAACGTATTATTTTTGCAACCGATAAGGATTTGCGTTATTATCTGATGCAATATATTGAGCAGGAAAAAGTGCTGCATCCTCATGCCATGCACCAGTGGAAGTTTATTCCGGAGGAATGGACTGTGCCTGCCGCAAAAAAAGACTATCAATTGCTGTTTGGCGAGGAAAAGAAATAATAGTTGAGCAAGAGAAGGTACATAATAGCCCCGTTATTACTGCTGACGCTGTTTTTAACGTATCAGGTAAGCATCACCTTGTTTACCCACGTTCATATTGTGAACGGGGTGATGATTGTGCACTCTCATCCTTCGTCCGGCAAACACCATACGCATACCACAGGACAGGTTATTTCTATTGCTCATCTGAGCACTATTCATACTTTGGAGGCCGAGGTTCAGGCCGAGATGACTGTATTCCGTCCTTTGTTGTATGTTTTGGAATATAAGATAAATACTTTCCGCGCGAAAGCGCTTTGCGCGCAATGTATCCATTTGCGCGCTCCTCCTTTTCATTGCTGAAACAAAGGTATATCTGTTGATGGAATACATTCGGGCAATCCCTTTAACAGATGGGAATGTGTTTTTGCCATAGGGCTACACACATTCTTTATTGAATAAACCGAAACATTTTAGTAATAGAAAAAAAATAGATGAAACAATATATTCTGTTACTCGTGCTCATGGTGATGGGTGCGGGTATCAATGCGTATGCAGAAGATGTAAATCCTGTGAAGGAAGGCAATGTGATTTCAGGTCATGTAGTGGAAAAAGGCACGGAGAACAGCCTTCCGTATGCTGCCATATTGATTGTGGAAACCGGGCAGGGTACGGTGAGTAACGAGGACGGTGAGTTCCGTTTCAAGAAGGTTCCGGCAGGAAAGTACACATTGAGGGTTCAGCTACTGGGCTATGAGACACAGGAAAAGAAAGTGACCGTCAGTAACGACTTCACGGTAGATGTTCATTTTTTGATGAGTGATGAAAGTATTATGACGGACGAGGTGGTTGTATCGGCCAATCGCAATGAGACAAGTCGCAAGGTGGCTCCGGTGGTAGTCAATGTGATGAATGCCAAGCTGTTCGAATCGGTGAACTCTACCGATTTGGCTAAATCCTTGAATTACCAGTCGGGGCTGCGTGTGGAGAACAACTGCCAGAACTGCGGCTTCCCTCAAGTACGTATCAATGGGCTGGAAGGACCTTATTCGCAAATTCTTATCAATAGCCGTCCGGTAGTCAGTGCTCTGTCCGGTGTATATGGCTTGGAGCAGATTCCGGTGAATATGATAGAGCGTGTAGAGGTTGTCCGCGGAGGAGGGTCGGCCTTGTTTGGTGCTAATGCAGTGGGCGGAACCATCAATATCATCACGAAAGACCCCATCAACAATTCATTTCAAGTTTCTTCAACAATGTCCAATATGAACGGCAAGGTGTGGGAACAGTATATGGGAGCCAACGCCTCTTTGGTGTCAAAAGACAATACATATGGCATCGCTTTGTATCAGTCTTATCGGAACCGTAATCCGTATGATGCGGACGGGGACGGTTTCTCGGAGTTGGGAAAGCTGAACATGAATACGTTCGGGCTGCGTACCTATTACCGTCCTACGCAGTTCAGCCGTATCAGTCTGGAATATCATACCACGAATGAGTTCCGTCGCGGAGGGAATAAATTTGATTTGCAGCCGCACGAAACGGATATCACCGAACAGACCAAGCATGTCATCAATAGTGGCGGATTGAGTTATGATCTGTTTTGGAAAGAATACAAGCATAAGCTTTCTTTCTATTCTTTCATCCAGCATACCGACCGTAACAGTTATTATGGTGCGCAACAGGATGCGAATGCATACGGAAAGACGAAAGACCTGACTTGGGTGGCAGGTGGCATGTATGTGGGTAATTTTGAGAAAGTTTTATTCTCTCCTGCTACTTTTACCGCCGGGTTGGAGTATCAGAACAACTCCCTGCACGATGTTATGACCGGTTATCACCGTGATATGAAACAGGATGTGCGTATTGCCAGCGCTTTTGTGCAGAACGAATGGAAAATGAATCAGTTTGTATTCCTGGCCGGGTTCCGTCTGGATGACCATAACCTGATTGACAATCCTATCTTCAGCCCCCGTCTGAACCTGCTCTACAAACCGAGTGACAAACTACAGGCACGTATTACCTGGTCTACCGGTTTCCGTGCGCCGCAGGCATACGATGAGGATTTGCATGTTACCGCAGTAGGAGGTGAGGGCGTGCTTATCAAGTTGGCGGAAGGGCTGAAACCGGAGCATTCCAACAGCATCAGCGGCTCCATTGACTGGACGGCGAATATCGGTCATTTCCAGACCAATTTGTTATTGGAAGGGTTCTATACTGGATTGGATGACGTGTTTGTTCTGGAGGATATGGGCCATGACGAGAACGGTAACAAGGTGAAGGAGCGTCGCAACGGTAATGGAGCTCGTGTATATGGTGTGAATCTGGACGGAAAGATTGCACATGGACGTGATGTGGCTTTACAGGTGGGCTTCACAGTGCAGCGCAGTGAATATACCGAACTGGAGGCATGGAGTGAGAATCCTGAGGTAGCGCCGGTGAAGCGGATGCCCCGTACTCCTGACTATTACGGTTATTTCACATTGACATCTGCTCCGTTCAAGAATTTCGACTGCTCCTTGTCCGGTGTGTACACAGGCCGGATGCATGTGCCGCATTTCGCACCGACAGAGTTGCCCGAGGAATATATAGGACAATATATCGCTAAAGATGAAATGGTGCATACTCCTGATTTCTTTGATTTGAATGTGAAACTGAATTACACATTTGTATTGAATGACCATATCAAATTGCAGTTAAACGGTGGAGTACAGAATATTTTTAATGCTTTCCAAAAGGATTTGGACAAAGGTGGTTATCGTGACTCGGGTTATTTCTATGGGCCTACACAGCCTAGAACGTATTTTGTGGGGATCAAGATTACGAATTGAATAATCTGCTGATTTGTCAATGTGCTAATATGTCAATGGGGTACGCTTTGTTCCGCATGGCACATTAGCACATTGTCACATTGACAAATTAACAGATTGATTTATTACCAACTACTGACAAGTGACTATACTTTTCTGTAATCCGGAATCCCGGATCGGGATAATTATATAAGGGGAAGCGGTGTTCTGTTTCTCCTTCCATATATTTCCACAGACTGGCATATTCTTCTTTCTTCTCGCCCATTTCCTGCAATTGCAGCATATATTGCCAGATAGACTTGTTTCCTGATGTATATTTTTTCCATCTGATGAATAATCGACTATGCTGGCGGGTTGGGTCATGGTCAAATTCCAGTATCCGTTTTCCCTCTTTTGTCATACCGATAGTTACGAAAGTCATGCTCTTGCCTATACCCGGCAGGTTCAGTACGCTGCGGTCTGTTGCTACGAAAGGAATCTGATGGAAGGTGCAGAAACGCTGTACGGCTGCCGCACGGTCTTTACTGTTTCTCAACAGGTTCAAAAACTCCTTTTCTTGCTCTGCGGAAAGTTTTCCCCATCTTTTTTCCTCTTCTTTCTCCTGTAAGGAACGGCTGTTCGGTGTGAATACCGCATAGTTCTCTTCAAAACCCTTTTACCGAGAAAGTGTAGTAACACATACACCATCCGTTCAATACTTTGCGCAGCTTGGCGGTATGTCCGCGACGGGAAGCCGCCACATTATATACTAGCTGGTTGGTGATAGTCCACCCGGCTGCCAGTATCTTGCGGATAGCTTCACGCGCTTCGGGTGTTACTTCCAGTGGAGTCTGGAAATGCGTTTGAATCAGAAATTGTCTGACCCCTACGGCAGATGCCTTTTCTTTGAACTCACGTAAGATATCCAATAGTTCGTCATTGATTCGCATGGGCAGATATACCGGGAGCCGGCTGCCCAGGCGTACTCGTTGCAGTTCCGCATATTTCTCTCCTTCGGCGCGGTGCAGGTTTGCGTTTCGTTTGCGGACAGCCATTTTGTAGACGGCTTCCAATATATTGCGCAAGGTCTTGTTCTGGCTCATCAATGCATCGCCTCCCGTAATCAGGATATCCCTGAGCTGAGTGTCGTTCTCGAAATATTCCATCAGTTTTCTCAACCTCTTGTCCCAGCTCTCTTTCGGTTTCAATTCCTCGAAGTTGAAGTTCAGACGTTCACTTTGGAAGTCGTACATGCGCTGGCAGGATGCACACAGGCCGCCGCATGCACGTCCCATCGAGTCGGGGATAAGAATGGCCACATCGGGATAACGGCGGTGAATGTTGTGTCCGTCCGGCAGCAGCCATCCTGCAGCGTTAGGCTTTCCGTCCTCCACAGCATCTTCTTTTTCCCATGCGTGGATGTTACCGTATGTTTCCACCAGTTGGGGAGAGTACAGAATATAGCTTCGTATGGCTGTATCATCATATCCTTTCCCCGTAGGATTCAACAAAGACAGATAGTAAGGGGTGATAAAGACAGGCATTCCTTTCTTGCGTGCTTTGTGATAAAGCTGCAAGGTCTCTTCGGATAGGGAGTTGCCTAGCATTCGGTTCAGTTCGGTAGGGCTTTTTATGGCCATTGCCAGATGAAAACGGGCTTCGTTCCACCATTGGCAGACCAGCTGGCGTTTGTCCTCTTCCGTGCTTCCTTCGGGAAAAAAGATAGCGGCTGGAGGGCGCGTGTCTGTTTTCTATTTTCTGGATAAGAAGGGAGATAATACGCTCTTTGTTTTGTCGGCGGATAGCCCGGACATCCTCATTCAGTCCGCTGGGCCAGCGTTTCATCCATTGTTGCACTTGTTTTTCATCAGGTAGTTCCTCCTCTTCGTGATAAAGCCGGTCAAACTGGTGATACAGGTCAATCCATAAATCAACGGAAATCTCTTCATTGATGATACTATTCGTTAAAAACTTCCAAAGCAGTGAGATGGTTTCTATTTTAATCTCCTGTTCTGTAGAGGCTTCGTAAATGGTTTTTCCATCGTTATCTATCAGTCTTTTAATTTGCCTTGCGGCAGCAGGATTGTAAATAGGACCAGATAATAGATAATCGTTCAGCTTGTTTTTGAAAGCTGTTTCATCCTGGCTTTCTGAAGCCAATGAAGTGAGTTGGGTTAATCGGGTTTCGAATAGTGTTTTAATGCCATGGGTGGATAACATCTTATTCTTTTGTTTCATAAGCAAACGGTTGTTAAAAAAAGTGAATACTATAAATAACATATTTCTCGTAGAAAAGTTATCAAACTGTTAACTTCATGCTGCTAAGATAGTAAAAAAGCTTCTTTTATGCAAATTCCTTAACAAAAAGACGTTTTTTATAAATAGCATTATTTTATAGAGTACATTTGCTTTGTGCTTTCGTCTTTTTTTAAAGCCCGGAGCTTTTATCGGGAAACGAAGAAATTCGTAATTTTGTAGAGCTTTGCTTGTTTGCAGGCCAATCAAGCTGAAGAGAAACCTCATTTTAATAGATGGAAAAACAACATAGAAGTAAATAAATGGAACTGAAACAACTTTTTACCTTTGCAGCAGCCTGTTCGCTGGCACTTTCGGTGTCGGCTCAAGATAGAGTACACTATACAGGCACAGAGCTGTCTAACCCTACCTATCATGACGGACAATTATCACCTGTGGTAGGAGTACACAATATTCAGGTGATGCGCGCCAACCGGGAACATCCTGCACCCGATAACGGCAATGGATGGACATACAATCATCAGTCCATGTTGGCTTATTGGAACGGACAATTTTATATGCATTATCTTTCCGATCCATCAGACGAGCATATTCCTCCCTCACAGACTTTCCTGATGACTTCAAAAGATGGATACCACTGGACAAATCCGGTGACTCTTTTCCCTATCTACCGGGTTCCCGATGGCTATACCAAGCCCGGACGCACAGACAAGGCGAAAGATCTGGATGCCATCATGCATCAGCGTGTAGGCTTCTATGTATCAAAAAGCGGCAGATTGATAGCTATGGGAAACTATGGCGTAGCTCTGGACAAGAAAGATGACCCGAATGACGGGAACGGAATAGGCCGTGTGGTTCGTGAGATTAAGAAAGACGGTTCGTTCGGTCCCATTTATTTCATTTACTATAACCATGCGTTTAATGAAAAGAATACATCCTATCCTTATTTTAAACGCAGCAAAGACAAGGAATTTGTAAAAGCCTGTCAGGAGATTTTGGACAATCCTCGTTACCGTATGCAGTGGGTGGAGGAAGCTGATCGTAATGACCCGTTGATTCCTTTACACAAAGAATACAAAGCGTATTGTGACTATACTTTGCCCGACGGTCGTTTGGTAAGCTTGTGGAAACATGCCCTGACTTCCATCAGCGAGGATGGTGGAAATACGTGGGCGCAACCGGTGGAACGTGCGAAAGGCTTTGTTAACAGTAATGCGAAGATTTGGGGGCAGCGTTTGAGTGACGGTACATACGCCACGGTGTATAATCCTTCCGAGTTCCGTTGGCCGCTGGCTATCTCGCTCAGTAAGGACGGGCTGGAATATACGACCTTGAATTTGGTACATGGCGAAATTACACCGATGCGTTACGGAGGTAATTATAAATCATTCGGGCCTCAGTATGTACGGGGTATTCAGGAAGGTAACGGAACTCCTCCCGATGGTGATTTGTGGGTGACTTACAGTGTGAACAAGGAGGACATGTGGGTTTCTCATATCCCTGTGCCCGTCCGCGCACATGCCAGTGCACATGCTGACGATAATTTTGCCAACTATAAAGATTTGAATGAACTGACCGACTGGAATTTGTATTCTTTGCAGTGGGCTCCCGTATCATTGGATGGAAAATGGTTGGTGCTGCAAGATAAGGATTTGTTCGATTATGCCCGTGTGGAGCGTAAGATACCTGCTACAAAAGAGCTTAAAGTTTCTTTCGAACTGATGGCGGAGCAGAACGATAAGGGCCTTTTGCAAATAGAATTCCTAGATGAAAACGGTATTGCCTGTTCCCGTCTGGAATTGACTTCCGACGGACTTTTCCGTGCCAAAGGAGGTGCGCGGTTTGGTAATTTGTTGAAGTATGAACCGGGCAAGACGTATAAGGTAGAAGTGGAACTCTCTGTTGCTAACCGTATGGTAACCGTTTACGTGGATGGAAAGAAAGCAGGACAACGTATGTTCTTTGCTCCCGTTCCGGCCATTGAAAGAGTGATGTTCCGCACCGGAGCGCAACGGACTTATCCTACGGTGGATACTCCGGCAGACTGGTATGGCATTCTGCCGAATGCAGGTGAGCAAGAACCTTTGTGCACCTATCGTATAGCCAATTTCAAGACGACTTCTGCTGATAAGGATGCCGGTGCGGCTTTCTTGAAATATAAGGATTTCAAGCCCTACGTGGATTATTTCAACAGTATGGAGGATGAGAATATAGCCCAGGCTGTTCCCAATGCCCGCGCATCTCAATGGATGGAAGAAAACATACCTCTTTTCGAGTGCTCTCAAAAGAACTTCGAGGAAATGTATTATTATCGTTGGTGGACGCTGCGCAAGCACATCAAGGAAACTCCGGTGGGCTATGGTATGACCGAATTCTTGGTAAACCGTTCGTATGCCGATAAATACAATCTGATAGCTTGTGCCATCGGTCATCATATTTATGAGAGCCGCTGGTTGCGTAACCCGGAATACTTGAATCAGATTATCCATACTTGGTATCGGGGTAACGAAGGAGGCCCGATGGCCAAAATGACCAAGTTCAGCTCGTGGAATGCGGATGCGGTACTGGGACGTTACATGGTCGATGGAAACAAGGAATTCTTGTTGGATATGGTAAAGGATTTGGAAGCGGAATATGCCCGTTGGGAAAAGACAAACCGCCTGTCCAATGGACTTTACTGGCAGGGAGATGTGCAGGATGGCATGGAGGAATCTATCAGTGGAGGTCGTCGTAAGCAATATGCCCGTCCTACTATCAACAGTTATATGTATGGCAACGCCAAAGCGCTCTCTCTTATCGGCATCATGACAGGAGATGAGGGCATGGCCATGAAATATGGATTGAAAGCCGACTCCATTAAAACGTTGGTACAGGATAAGTTGTGGAACACAGACCACCATTTCTTTGAAACGATGCGTGGAGATGCGTCCGCCGAGGTACGCGAGGCTATCGGCTATATCCCTTGGTATTTCAATTTGCCGGATGCTTCTTCCCAATACGATGTGGCATGGAAGGAAGTGATGGACGAGAAAGGTTTTTCCGCACCTTACGGACTTACCACTGCCGAGCGCCGTCATCCTGAGTTCCGTACGCATGGCGTAGGTAAGTGTGAATGGGATGGGGCTATCTGGCCGTTTGCATCTGCACAGACTTTGACTGCAATGGCCAATTTCATGAATAATTATCCTCAGACTGTATTGACAGACAGCGTGTATTTCCATCAAATGGAACGCTATGTGGAGTCGCAACATCATCGTGGGCGTCCCTACATCGGCGAGTATCTGGATGAGGTAACCGGTTATTGGTTGAAAGGGGATCAGGAACGCAGCCGTTATTACAATCATTCTACTTTTAATGATTTGATGATTACCGGTTTGATAGGACTCCGTCCGCGCATGGATAACACAGTGGAGGTGAATCCGTTGATTCCCGAAGGAAAATGGGATTATTTCTGTTTGGATAATGTGTTGTATCATGGCCGTAACCTCACTATTTTGTGGGATAAGGACGGCAGCCGTTACCAGCGTGGAAAAGGTCTGCATATCTATGTGGATGGAAAGGAAGTAGGACATGCCGATACATTGACCCGTGTTCTTTGTGAGAATGTGCTATAATTTTGAATAAAGGGGATGTCTTAAGATAATAAATAGACTGTTGAAAGAAAAATGAATTACAGAAAATTCTTAATAGCCGCTTTGTTAGTTATGTCTTTCTCCGTGCAGGCGAAAGACATAACTATTACCCGCCTGACGTGTGAGATGCGCGAAGGAAGAGTGACCATCTCTGATGCCCCTCGTTTGGGATGGCAGATGAG